>Ga0065721_10048839_pt1 | contig 73268 bp, 68 predicted proteins | sample Mesricmetagenome_FD_59108 | JGI IMG/M metagenome (GOLD analysis project Ga0065721, IMG submission 59108) | Mesophilic microbial community from rice straw/compost enrichment Sample: eDNA_1 v2 (version 2) | ecosystem: Engineered > Solid waste > Grass > Composting > Bioreactor | place: USA: Davis...
GGCTGGCCGTGCCCGGCTCGCAGCCGCTGCCCGACGACTGGAAGGAGTACTACGGCGACGTGCGCGCCGGTTCGGTGCGCGGCGGGGTGCGCGGCAGCGCGATCACGCAGGCCTTCCTGGACTACGAGAAGCGCCAGGCGGCGGCGCTGAACATGCTGTTCGAGCCCTGGCGCCCGCAGGTTCGGCAGGAGGACATGGCACGCATCCTGGCCAATTACGCCAACGCGGTGGCCGTCGCATGAGCGGCACCGCGGGGGAAGCGGGACGGTCCCGCTCGCTGAAGGCGCGGCTGATGCAGGCGCAGGCGGAGCCGGTGCTGGCGCCGGGCGTCTACGATGCGCTGTCCGCGCTGCTGGCCGAGCAGGCCGGCTTCGAGGCGCTGTATCTGTCCGGCGGCGCAGTCGCCTACACGCTGCTGGGGCGCTCCGACGTGGGCCTGACCACGGCGACCGAGACCGCCGACGTGCTGGCGCGCATCGCCGACCGCGTCTCGCTGCCGATCATCGTCGATGGCGATACCGGCTACGGCAACGCGCTGAACACGCAGCGCACGGTGCGTGCGTTCGAGCGCGCCGGCGCCGCGATGATCCAGCTGGAGGACCAGGGCTTTCCGAAGCGCTGCGGGCATCTGGCCGGCAAGTCGCTGGTGTCGACCGCCGAGATGTGCGGCAAGCTGCGGGCCGCGCTGGATGCCCGGCACGATGCCGACACGCTGATCCTCGCGCGCACCGATGCCGTCGCGGTGGAGGGTCTGGACGCCGCGATCGAGCGCGCCGAGGCCTATCTGGCCTGCGGCGTCGATGCGCTGTTCATCGAGGCGGTGGTGTCGGCCGAGGACATGGACCGCGTCTGCGGCCGTTTCGCCGCGCGCATTCCCTTGCTGGCCAATATGGTCGAAGGCGGCAAGACGCCGATCCAGAGCGCGCCCGAACTGGGCCGGCGCGGCTATCGCATCGTCATCTATCCCGGCGGCACGGTACGCTTCGCCTCGCGCCAGTTGCAACGCTATTTCGCGGGCCTCAAGGCGGCGGGCACCACGCGCGCCTTCGCCGGCGAGATGAACGATTTCGATGCGCTGAACGCGCTGCTCGGCACGCCCGAGCTGCTCGACACCGCCAGGCGGTATGCCGGCGAGGACTGAGCGCCAATTCCCGTCCACTAGCGCGCCCATCGATCGACAGACCTATATAAGAACCCCCAGGGGGAGACAACCATGCAACGACGCGATTTCCTCGGGCTGCTCGCTGCGGCCGCGATATGGCCCCGCGCGGCACAGGCGGCCGCCGTTACCAGGATGATGGTCGGCGCGACACCGGGCGGCGGCACCGATCTGGTGGCCCGCGCGCTGGCCGCCGAACTGGAGCAGCGGCTCAAGCAATCGTTCATCGTCGAGAATCGCGGCGGCGCCGCCGGCAATATCGCCGCGATGGCGGTGGCCAAGGCCGATCCCGACGGCGGCACGCTGCTGCTCAGCTATACCAGCCACGCGATCAACCCCGCGCTGTTCGACAAGAAGCCGTTCGATCCGCTGAAGGACTTCACGCCGATCTCGTTGATCGCCAGCTCGCCGCTGGTGCTGGTGTCCCGTCCGGACCTCGGCGTCGGCAATGTGCGCGAGCTGATCGCGCTGGCCAAGTCGCGGCCCGGCAAGCTGAGCCTGGCGGTGGCCGGCGTCGGCAGCGCCAACCATCTTGCCGGCGAGATGTTCAAGCGCGAGGCTGGGATCGAGATGATCAGCGTGCCGTACAAGGGCGCCGCGCCGGCGGTGGCCGACGTGGTCGCCAGCCAGGCCGATCTGCTGCTCGGCAATGTGGCGACGGTGCAGCCGCTGCTGCAGGCCGGCAAGATCAAGGGGCTGGGCGTCAGTACCGCGCAGCGCCTGCCGTCGATGCCGGAGTTGGCGCCGATCGCCGAGGTGGTGCCGAACTTCGACTACAGCTCGTGGTACGGCCTGCTCGGGCCTGCCGGCATGCCCGCCGATACCGTGGGGCAGCTGGGCAAGGCCGTGCGCACCGCGGTGGCCTCGCCCGCGATGCGCAAGCGTCTGCAGGGCGAGGGGCTGGTGCCGGTCGGCAGCGATGCCGCCGAATTCACGCGCTTCCTGCAGAGCGAGATCGCCCGCTGGGCGAAGGTGGTCGCGCTCACCGGCACGCGGGTGGGCTGAGGCGAGCCGAGTTCATTCGAGGTCGGCCGAGGTCAACCGAGGGCCGAGGGGCCGAGGAGCCGAGGGGCCGAGCGGCCGAGGGGCCGAGGAGCCGAGGAGCCGACGAGCCGACGAGCCGACGTCGGCCCAGGCGAGCGCGGCGGGCGGCGCAAGGCCACCCATGCCGCCCATGCCGCCTTCAGGCCCGGTTCACCACCGGCAGCAGCGCGCCGTGAATGGCGCGGGCCGCATCCGACGCCAGGAACAGGATCGCGTCGGCCAGCGCCGCGGGATCGACCCAGCGCGAGGCATCAGCGTCGGGCATCGCCGCGCGGTTTTCCGGGGTATCCAGCACGCTGGGCAGCACGGCATTGACGTGCACGCCCTGGTCGCGCACCTCCGCCGACAGCGCCTCGGTCAGCCGCGCCAGCGCGTCCTTCGACGCGCAGTAGGCACCCATCTGCGCCAGTCCGCGCGCGGCCGAATTGGCGCCGACATTGACGATCCTGCCGCCGCCGGCGGCGATCATGTGCGGCACCACCGCGCGCGACACGTTCAGCACCGTACGCAGGTTCAGGTCGAACATCCGCTCCCACTGGGCATCGGCGCCTTCGCCGACGACCGGACCCATGCCGAAGCCCCCCGCCAGATTGCAGACCACGTCGATGCGCTGGCAACTGCCGATCGCCTGTTCGATCGCGCGCTTTACCGCGCCGCCGTCGAGCAGGTCGGCTTCCACCGCGAGATGCGCGCCGGCCGGAAGGGCAGGGCTGACGCCCGGGCGGTCCACCAGGACCAGGCGCGCGCCGGCACGCGCGAAGGCGTCGGCGACGGCACGGCCGAGGTTGCCGGCCGCGCCGGTGATGAGGACGGTCTTGTCGTGGAAGTCGAATGCCATGTCAGGTCTCCTGGAATGCATTGCATCGCGCCGTTGACGTCGGCGGATGCGGCCGGCGTCCCGATGTATGTCGGCCGATGCGGCCGGCGCCCAGTGTATGGCGACGCGCCCAACAGGATGTTGCGATTGCGGCTCGGGCTAACCCTGTGTCGCGGCAGAAAATTGCGGCACCGCGCCGGTCCTGGCGTGAGAGGCCTCGGCGGCGTCCCCGAGTTGTCTAAAAAAGTCGTCTACAAATCCAGCGGCATCGCACTGGTGCACTTGATTTCGTCGAGGCAGACGCTGGAGCGCACGCCGCTGACGCCCGGAATCCGCATCAGCGTATCGAGCAGGAAGTCCGACAGCGACTTCAGGTCCCGCGCGACCACCTTCAATACATAGTCGATATCGCCCGTCACGGAGAAGCACTCCTGGATCTGGGTCAGCTCGGTCACCAGGCCCTTGAACTTAGACAGGTCGCGGATATGCCCGCGCTCCATCGTCACATGGATGAAGGCCACCACGCCGAAGCCGAGCATGGCGCCGTCGAGCCGGGCCTCGTAGCGCTTGATGATGCCGCTTTCCTCCAGGCGGCGGTGACGCCGCAATGTCTGGGCCGGCGACAGGTTGATGGCCTCGGCCAGTTCCAGGTTGGAGGCGCGGCCGTGCTCCTGCAGGACGTCCAGCAGGCGGCGGTCGGTGCGGTCCAGTTCGATCGAATGCATCTTTATTTCTCCAGAGCCATATTTGATGAAATGTTATCTCACATCCTAGGGTTTCCCTGTGGTTTTAACGAAATCCAATTTGGCGCCGCGAAATATAAACTGCATCGCATCGCTGCATGCGTTCGACCCTCAGGCGATATGTCGGGGCCCTGCTGGGACCCGACACCCGCCGGCGCGATTCGACGCATGAGCAGCCGAAATAATATTTCCCGGGGGATGCCCCGGCATCCCGGACCCACAACCCACTTGCCAGAAGACGATATGAGCGATCTCTTTGACAACCCGATGCAGCTGATGGGCTTTGAATTCGTCGAATTCGCCTCGCCGACGCCGAATGTGCTGGAGCCCCTGTTCGAACAGATGGGCTTCACGCTGGTGGCCCGCCACCGCTCCAAGGACGTGGTGCTGTATCGCCAGGGCGACGTCAATTTCATCGTCAATCGCGAGCCGAACAGCCTGGCCGCGTACTTCGCCGCCGAGCACGGCCCCAGCGCCTGCGGCATGGCGTTCCGCGTCAAGGACTCGCACAAGGCCTATGCCCGCGCGCTCGAGCTCGGCGCGCAACCGGTGGAGATCCCGACCGGCCCGATGGAACTGCGCCTGCCGGCGATCAAGGGGATCGGCGGCGCGCCGCTGTACCTGATCGACCGTTTCGAGGACGGCAAGAGCATCTACGACATCGACTTCGAATTCATCGAAGGCGTGGACCGCCGCCCGGCCGGACATGGCCTGAAGCTGATCGACCACCTGACGCACAACGTCTACCGTGGCCGCATGGCGTACTGGGCGGACTTCTACGAGAAGCTGTTCAACTTCCGCGAGATCCGCTACTTCGACATCAAGGGCGAATACACCGGCCTGACCTCGAAGGCGATGACCGCGCCGGACGGCAAGATCCGCATTCCGCTGAACGAGGAATCGCAGAAGGGCGGCGGCCAGATCGAGGAATTCCTGATGCAGTTCAACGGCGAAGGCATCCAGCACATCGCCTTCCTGTGCGACAACCTGATCGAGGTCATCGACAACCTGCAGCTGTCGGGCGTGCCGCTGGCCACCGCGCCGAACCAGTACTACTACGACAACCTGGCCAAGCGCCTGCCCGGCCATGGCCAGCCGGTCGACCAGCTGCAGGCCCGCGGCATCTTGCTCGACGGCACCACCGAAGGCGGCCAGCGCCGCCTGCTGCTGCAGATCTTCTCCAAGCCGCTGCTGGGTCCCGTGTTCTTCGAGTTCATCCAGCGCGAAGGCGATGAAGGCTTCGGCGAAGGCAACTTCAAGGCGCTGTTCGAATCGCTCGAGCGTGACCAGATCGAGCGGGGCGTGCTGAACGTCTGATCCGTCAGCTCGTCGGCGACCCCGGCCGCTCGCGTCGGGATTGTTCACAGGGTCATATCCACCGACTGCCCGGCGCTACCCGCGCCGCGGCAGCGCACAGCCATAAGCGCCCGCCCCCATAGAGGCGCCCGGCTATCATTCCAAAAGAATGGGTAGAGGAAACACTTCATGCATGCAGATCAATCGGACCGCTCGCTCAAGCGCGGCCTGAAGAACCGGCACATCCAGCTGATCGCGCTGGGCGGTGCCATTGGCACGGGCCTGTTCCTGGGCATTGCCCAGACCATCAAGATGGCGGGCCCCTCGGTATTGCTGGGCTATGCCGTCGCCGGCATCGTCGCCTTTTTCATCATGCGCCAGCTCGGCGAGATGGTGGTCGACGAGCCGGTGGCGGGCTCCTTCAGCTATTTCGCCGACAAGTACTACGGCCATTTCGCCGGCTTCATGTCGGGCTGGAACTACTGGGTGCTCTATATCCTGGTCAGCATGGCCGAGCTGTCGGCGGTCGGCATCTACGTCCAGTACTGGTGGCCGGAGATTCCGACCTGGGTGTCGGCATTGGCCTTCTTCCTGATCATCAACGCGGTCAACCTGGCCAGCGTCAAGTCCTTCGGCGAGACCGAGTTCTGGTTCTCGATCGTCAAGGTCGCGGCGATCATCGGCATGATCGGCTTCGGCGGCTATCTGCTGGTGTCCGGCGAGGCAGGCCCGCAGGCCTCGGTCGCCAACCTGTGGCAGCACGGCGGCTTCTTCCCGAACGGCGTGTCCGGCCTGGTGATGGCGATGGCGGTGATCATGTTCTCGTTCGGCGGCCTGGAGCTGGTGGGCATCACCGCGGCCGAGGCCGATTCGCCCGAGAAGACCATCCCCAAGGCGACCAACCAGGTCATCTATCGCATCCTGATCTTCTATGTCGGCGCGCTCGGCGTGCTGCTGTCGCTGTACCCGTGGGAGAACGTCGCCAGCGGCGGCAGCCCCTTCGTGCTGATCTTCCACGCGCTGAACAGCAACTGGGTCGCCAACGTGCTGAACGTGGTGGTGCTGACCGCGGCGCTGTCGGTCTACAATAGCGGGGTTTACTGCAACAGCCGCATGCTGTTCGGCCTGGCACGCCAGGGCAACGCCCCCAAGGCGCTGCTGAAGGTCAACCGGCGCGGTATCCCGGTCGTGGCCCTGGGCGCATCGGCCGCCGCCACCGCGGTCTGCGTGCTGATCAATTACCTGATCCCGGGCAAGGCCTTCCAGCTGCTGATGGGCCTGGTGGTGTCGGCCCTGATCATCAACTGGGCGATGATCAGCGTGATCCATCTGAAGTTCCGCGCCCACAAGCGCAGCGCCGGCCTGACCACGCGCTTCCAGAGCTTCGGCTACCCGCTGACCAATTACCTGTGCCTGGTCTTCATGGCCGGCATCCTGGTGATCATGTACCTGACGCCGGACCTGCGCCTCTCGGTCTATCTGATCCCGGTGTGGCTGGGCGTGCTGGCCGTGTGCTACCGGCTGCGGAACAAGGACGCGGCGCAGGCGCTGCCGCAGGGCGCACCGGTGCGCTGAGGCAGTGACGGCAATGCGAGGCGGCGCCCGGCGCCGCCCGCGACGCCGCGCGTCATCTCCGATCTTGCATCGGTCTCAATCTGGCTTGAGGTTTTCATGTTTGCTCATATCGACGCCTACCCCGGCGACCCCATCCTGTCCCTGAACGAGAACTTCGCGCAAGACCCGCGTCAGGACAAGGTCAATCTGACGATCGGCGTCTGCTTCGACGACGAAGGCCGCCTGCCGCTGATGGCCGCGGTGCGCGAAGCAGAAGCCGCGCTGGTCGCCGACCAGGGTCCGCGCCCGTATCTGCCGATGGCCGGTATCGCCGGCTATCGCCAGGCCGTGCAGCAGCTGGTGTTCGGCGAGAACAGCCCCGCGCTGGCCGAGGGCCGCGTCGCCACCATCCAGACACTGGGCGGTTCGGGCGCGCTGCGCGTCGGCGCCGATTTCCTTAAGCGCTATTTCCCCGAGGCGCAGCTGTGGATCAGCGATCCGAGCTGGGACAACCATCGCGTGGTGTTCGAGCGCGCCGGCTTCCAGGTCAACAGCTATCCGTACTATGACGACGCCACCGGCGGCCTGCGCTTCGACGCGATGATCGACGCGCTGCGCCGGGTGCCGAAGGGCCATGTGGTGCTGCTGCACGCCTGCTGCCACAACCCGACCGGTGTGGACCTGAACGAGTCGCAATGGCGCGAAGTCATCGCCGTGGTCAAGTCGCGCGGGCTGCTGCCCTTCGTCGACATGGCCTATCAGGGCTTCGGCACCGGCCTGCAGGACGATGCCTTCGTGATCCACGAGCTCGTGCGCGAAGGCGTGCCGTGCCTGGTCGCCAATTCGTTCTCGAAGAACTTCTCGCTGTACGGCGAGCGCTGCGGCGGCCTGTCGGTGGTCTGCGCGAACGCCGAGGAAGCCGGCCGCGTGCTGGGTCAGCTGACCGGCGCGGTGCGCGCCAACTACAGCAACCCGCCGACGCACGGCGCCCGCATCGTCGGCAAGGTGCTGACCACGCCGGCGCTGCGCCAGTCGTGGGAGGCCGAACTGGCCGCCATGCGCGAGCGCATCGCGGCGATGCGCACGGCGATCCACGACAATCTGCAGCGCCTGGTCGGCGATGCGGACCTGTCGCGCTATCTGGCGCAGCGGGGCATGTTCACCTATACCGGCCTGTCCGCCGAGCAGGTCGATACGCTGCGCACCGAGCACGGCGTCTATCTGGTCCGCTCGGGCCGCATGTGCGTGGCCGGCCTGAACCACGGCAATGTGGCGGTGGTCGCGAAGGCGATCGCCGGCGTGTTGAGCGCGAAGGGCTGATCGCGTAGCGCAGCAAAACGAAGGGCCCGCGCACGGCAAGGCGCGGGCCCTTGTTCCATCTACACCACCATCCCCGTCGCGGCCCTCAGCGCCGCCATCGTCCATCCCCGTCCCAGCAGCACCATGCGGGTATGCAGGTCGTCCCGCACCGTCTCGGACACCTCCGGCCCCAGGTCGCGCAGCGCCTTGTCGCGCAGTTCCACATAACCCCGTTCGTAGTCCGCCGCCAGGGCATGCCATAACGCATGCGCGCCCGGCGACTGGCGTGCGCCGGTGATCAGGCAGTGTCCCGCACCGAGATACCGGCGATAGATCGCCGAGGCCAGGCCACGGCGCTGGTAGGGCGGGGCGAACTTCGAATGCGGGGCGCGCAGATGGCGGTCGGCGCGGCGGTCCAGTTCGACCAGCCGGTTGAAGACGGTATAGCCGGCAAGCCGGCGCCGCACGGTGTCTTCGACATAGAAGTAATACTCCCCATCCGCCTCGCGGTAGCGCACGACCAGGCCGGGCAGGGCCGAGGGCGTGGCCGCGATGCCGTGCAGGCAGTCGCCGGGCTGGTAGAGCCGGTCGTACAGCGTCTGCAATTCGGCCTCGAGCGCGTCGGGCGTGATCGACATCGATGCGCAGTTCGATGGCGCGCAGCAGGCGGGCGAGGGTGGAGCGGCTTGTATGCCGCTGTCGCGGCGAGTCCGGCCATGAAGCGGGGCCGGCGGCCGCATGGGCGAGAAGGAGCGACATGGCCGTCGTCAACCGCTCTGCCAGGCGCCGCTGACCAGGTTCTCGGGTTTGCGGCGGGCAACGATGCGCGCGCTGACGTCCCAGATATCGATCCGCACGTTCAGTCCCGCATGAATGCCATATCCCGGCCCGGTGACGATGTCCTCGTCGGTCTGCACGCCTTCGCCGGCCTTGATCGCGCTCTCCGCCACGATCGATCCCGTTGCCTTGATGCCCCAGCCGGCTTCGATATGGTGGCTGCTGCGGATCGCGCCGCCGGCCTCGATGCCCTGGCCGGCGCTGATGCCGTGGCCTTGCAGATCGCCGTCGGCCTTCAGCGTCCCGCCGCAGCGGATCGCGTGCTGCGCGGCGATGCTGTCCCCCGCGCGCAGATTGCGGCCGACGTGGATGTGCTCGCCCGCGCTGATGTCCCAGCCCGCGCGCACGCTGCCCTTGGCATCGAGGAAGGTTGCGACGTCGATGCCCCACGCGGCCTTGATGTCGCCGCCGGCCTCGATGGCGCCGCCGCTGTAGAGATTGCCGGCGCAGTCGATATCTTCGCCGGCGATGATCGCCGTGCCCGCGCGGATGCCGCCGCCGACGCGGATCGTGCGGCCGGCCCGGACCACCGAATCGACATCGATGGCGCCGCGCACGACCAGCGTGCCGGCGAACACCAGCGCGCCGGCGTTCAGTGCATCGAGCGTCAGCACGGCATCGGTGGGGCCGAACTGGTCCAGAAGCCAGCAGGCATCGCCGACGCGGCCGGCATCGACCAGCGCATCGAGCAGCCGCTGGTAGTCGCTGCCGTCATGCCGGTTGCGCAGGAACCATTTGTAGCCGTCCGCGCAGGGGCGTTTCGCCTTGACGAAATTCTGGGTGAGTTCCATGGACATCGGGACCTCGGTAGTCGGTGAAGGGTGGGGCTGTCGTGCCTTGGGCGGTGGCACGCACGAATGCAAGCGCGATGCCGCGCTCCCTCTCCCCATGCGGGAGAGGGAGGCGCGGAGGGAAACCGCGTTCAAACCGCCTACAGCGGATTCATCACGATGAATTCAACCGCGAGATAAAGCGCGGCAATGCCGGCCATGGCGAGCAGGGCGCGGCGATAGACGACGGCGGATTTTCTGGTCTTGGCGGACATGCGCTCTCCCAATTGCACGTTGAACAGTGGATCGCCGATCGTCGATGGCGATCCCCGGGCAATGTGCCGTGCCAGGGAGACCGGTGTGGGACTGTTGGTGCTAGTCCCGGACTCCCCGCACGGCTGAGAGAAGCACGGCGGGAATATGGGATGTGCGGGCGACCATGGCCTGGCGCGCGGCAAAGCCGCAAGCGTCGCCGTACGCGCGTGCCGCCACAGCATGCAGGGCATGCTGGAAAAGGGCGGAGCGGCGCAGGACGAGTTGCATTCGGTCGCGAAGAAGAGGAAGGAGTGAGCCGGTGTTTTCGGTGGAGCGTTTGCTCCATCGGCCCGGAAAACCGGCGAAAAACGGCTGAAAGCAGGCCGAGTATCCCATAGCCGTTGAGAAGTCTCAACCCTGCGGCGCACCATGCGCCCTCGACAGAGCCGGTGCGACAGCCCCTCGGCGGCAAACGCTCAACGGCCGAGCCTCATCGGCAGCCTCTCATCGGCAGCCCCTCATCGGCAGCCCATCATCGGCAGCCCTCAGCGACAGTACTTCCGATACTGGTTGAAATGCCGAATCGCGCGATGCGCGTCGCCCAGCTGCTCATGCAGCCGGGCCGCATTGAAATGCGCATCCGCCATGTCCGGCGCGATGTCGATGCAGCGGTGATAGCTGCGCAGCGCGTCCTCGTATCGCTCCAGATCTTCGAGCGTGACGCCGAGATTGAAGTGGAGCAGCGGTTCGTCGCCGATCGCGGTGAGCGCGTCCCGATACAGCGATTCGGCCTCCTGCACGCGCCCCGCCTCGGTCAGCAGGCAGCCGAGGTTCAAATAGGGATCGGCGTAGTCGGGGGCGATCGCGATCGCGCGGCGGTAGGCTTGTTCGGCCTTGCGCATGTCCTGTGCTTCGAGCTGGCAGCCGAGCTGGAACCATGTACCGGCGTCGGGGCCGTGGCCGGTATGCTCCTCCGCGCGGTGCTCGGTGGGGTCGGTGCGGTTGTCAGCGCGGTTGTCAGCGCGGTCATCAGCGCTGTTTTTGGCCCGGTTGTCGGCCTTCCTCGCCGACTGGATCGACAGCACCGCGCCCGGCTGCGAGCGGCTCGGCTGCAATTCCATCACCAGCTGGCCGGTCTCGACCTCCCACTGGCGATGCGCCTCGGAGACGACCACGCCATTGCCGACCGCCGCGATCCGCACACCCGACAGCGGCCGGTCCTGCGACCACGCCTTCAATCGCTGCAAGGCCCGCGTGACGCGCCGCGGCGGCACATTGGCCTTCTTCAGCGAATCGGCGGTGCGGATCAGCACCACGTCCTGGAACGAGAACTGGCGCTCGCCGCGGCTGCCCTTGATCGGTTCGAGCAAACCCGCTCGCGTCAGGCTCGCCACCGTCCCGCGCGAGACGCCGAACGTGCCTTCGATGTCCTTCAGCGTGAAGCTGTCCTTGCCGACCGCGCTCATTTCCTGGCAGTACGTCGGATCGGGGTCGCGGCCTCCGTGGCGCGCTTGGCGCCCTTGCGCGGCGCCGCCTCGCGCGCGGGCTTCTTCGCGGTGGCCTGCGACTTGCTCAGGCTCGCCTTGAGCGCCGCCATCAGGTCGATCACCTCGCCGCCCTCGCTGGGCCGCTCCGCCGTCGCCGAGACCGTGATCTTCTTGCCCTCGATCTTCTTGTCGATCTCGGCCAGCACGCGCTGCTTTTCCTCGTCCTGATAGGCGGCCGGGTCGTAGGCCTCCACGGTGCTCTGCTCGATCAGCTGCTCGGCCAGCGTCAGTTCGGCGGGGCGGATATCGGTGCGCTCGACGTTCAGGTCGGCCATCGAGCGGACCTCGTCCGCATAGAGCAATTGCTGCAGCACCAGGCCCTCGTCGTTGGCACGCACCTGCACCATGTACTGCTTGCCCTTCCACACCCAGGTGGCCAACGCGCAGGTGCCGGTCTTGCGCATCGCCTCGGTCAGCAGGCTGTATGGCTTGGCGCCGCGCTTGTCGGGCGCCAGATAGTAGGCCTTGTCGAAATAGATCGGGTCGATGGCGCCCATCGGCATGAAGGCGACGATGTCGATGGTGTGGCGCGCGCCGGTCTCCAGCGCGTCGAGCTCGTCGGGCGTGAATACCACGTACCGGTCCTTCTCGAACTCGTAGCCCTTGACCATGTCGGCGCGCTCGACCACCACGCCCTCGCGCTGGCAGATGTACTGCTGCCGCAGCCGGGAGCCGCAGCCCTTGTGCAGCAGGTTGAAACCGATGCCGGACTTGCTTTCGGTCGCGGAAAAGACCCGGACCGGAATGGAAACCAAGCCGAAGCTCAGCGAGAGGGAGGCAATGGAGCGTGCGGCCATGTCGTCACCTTTCGGGTTGGCGTATTGCTAAAGAATAGTCGACGCTTCGTCTGCACGCCTGCCTCAGGCTTTCGTATAATGGCGGGTTTGCCGCCATGTCACCGCGCCAACGCGGGATGCGGACGGCTGCCGGGCACCGCCCGCCCTCTGCTCTGACGCCCTGATCTCCCTCTGCGCCTCTCCCACCATGAAAACTCTGAAAGCCCTCCTGATCGTCTCCGCCGTGGCCCTGTTCGCCGCCTGCGGCAAGTCCGAACAAGCCCCCGCCGCCGGTGCGCCGGCCGCGGCCGCCAAGACCGTCGTGGTCGGCCTGGACGACAACTTCCCGCCGATGGGGTTTCGCGATGCCAACAATGAACTGGTCGGCTTCGATATCGACATGGCCAAGGAGGCCGCGCGCCGCCTCGGCATGACGGTCGAGTTCAAGCCCATCGACTGGAGCGCCAAGGAGGCCGAATTGAACGGCAAGCGCGTCGACGTGCTGTGGAACGGCCTGACCATCACCGACGAGCGCAAGAAGAACATCAGCTTCACCGCGCCCTACATGAGCAACCACCAGATCATCGTGGTGGGCAGCGCCTCGCCGATCAAGGCCAAGGCCGACCTGGCCGGCCGCATCGTCGGCGCGCAGGACGGCAGCAGCGCGGTCGACGCGATCCGCAGGGAGGCGCAGGTGGCCGCCAGCATCAAGGAGCTGAAGACCTTCGGCGACAACGTGACGGCGCTGATGGACCTGGCCGCCGGCCGCCTCGACGCCATCGTGGTCGATGAGGTCGTGGGCCGCGATCTGGTCAGCAAGCGCGCCGGCGAGTACCGCGTGCTCGACGAGAACTTCGGCACCGAGGACTACGGCGTCGGCCTGCGCAAGGACGACACCGAACTGCTGGCGCAGCTGGACAAGACGCTGGCCGAGATGAAGCAGGACGGCACGGCCTCCCGCATCGCGCAGCAGTGGTTCGGCGCGAATCTGATCAAGTAAGCCCGCCGCGCCCCTTCACGGGGCGCCGCTTTTTTCTGGATCCCGCGCGCCGGGTTTCGATCCATGGACTACGTTCTCTCCCTGCTGGGACCGATGGCGCAGGGCGCGCGGATCACGCTCTCGCTGTTCTTCATCACGCTGGCGCTGTCGGTCCCGCTGGGCCTGGCGCTCGCGCTGGCGCGGCTGTCGGCATGGCGGCCGCTGAGCGTGGCCGTCAACGGCTATATCTGGCTGATGCGCGGCACGCCGCTGATGCTGCAGCTGCTGTTCGTCTATTTCGCGCTGCCGTTGTTGCCGGTGGTGGGCGTGCGCCTGCCGGACTTTCCCGCGGCGGTGGTCGCCTTCGCGTTGAACTACGCGGCGTATTTCGCCGAGATCTTCCGCGCCGGCATCCAGTCCGTCGACCGCGGCCAGTATGAAGCCAGCAAGGCGCTCGGCATGACCTACCTGCAGACGATGCGCCGCGTGGTGCTGCCGCAGATGGTGCGGCGCGTGCTGCCGCCGGTCAGCAACGAGACCATCACGCTGGTCAAGGACACCTCGCTGATCTACGTGCTGGCGCTGAACGACATCCTGCGCACCGCGCGCGGCATCGTGCAGCGCGACTTCACCACCACGCCTTTCCTGGTCGCCGCGGCGTTCTATCTGCTGATGACGCTGCTGCTGACCTGGATGTTCCAAAGCCTGGAAAAACGCTATGCCGCACACGATCAATGAGCCGCAGAACCGCGGCGGCGAAGGGCAGGAGCGCCCGGTGATGATCCGCGCCCGCGATATCGTCAAGTCGTTCGGCGCCAATCGCGTGCTGCACGGCGTCTCGCTGACGCTGCGCAAGGGCGAGGTGGTGGCGGTCATCGGGCCGTCCGGCTCGGGCAAAAGCACGCTGCTGCGCTGCCTGAACCATCTCGAGACGATCGACGGCGGCAGCATCGAGATCGAGGGCGAGACGCTGGCCGAGCCCGGCGCGGACCAGCGCAGCCGCTACGTGCCGGACGCCGAGGTACGCCGCATCTGCCGCAAGATGGGCATGGTGTTCCAGTCCTTCAATCTGTTCCCGCACATGACGGTGCTGCAGAACATCATCGAGGCGCCGATGACGGTCAAGGGCATGGCGCGCGATGCCATCGTGCCGATCGCCGATGCGCTGCTGCGCAAGGTCGGCCTGCTGGAGAAGCGCGACAACTATCCGTCGCGCCTGTCGGGCGGGCAGAAGCAGCGCGTGGCGATCGCCCGCGCGCTGGCGATGGAGCCGGACATCATGCTGTTCGACGAACCGACCTCGGCGCTCGATCCCGAGCTGACCGGCGAGGTGCTGCGCACGATGCGGCAGCTGGCGGATGACCACATGACCATGCTGGTGGTCACGCACGAAATGGGCTTCGCGCGCGAAGTCGCGCACCGGGTCGTCTTCATGGACCAGGGCCGCATCGTCGAGAGCGCGTCGTCCGAGGAATTCTTCCGCGCGCCGCAGCATCCGCGCACGCGGGAGTTCCTGGCCCATATGTTGTAGGCCGCTGCGCTGCCAGGCGGGGCGAGGTTGGGCGGGGCGAGGCGGGGCGAGGCGGGGCGAGGCGAGGCGAGGCGAGGCGAGGCGAGGCTGGGCTGGACTGGGCCGGGCGTTTGGCCCGCTACGTCGCCGGATGCAGCCCCTGCACCAGCGCGCGCTTGTTGTCCCGGCTGCGGCGCGCGTGCTCGCGCATCAGCGCCTCGGCCCGTGTCCCTTCATGCGCGACGATGGCCCGCACCACATCCTCATGATCGAACTGCGCGCGCTGCACGAAGGCCAGTTCCAGCGACGGCTGCACTCCCGCCGCGCCCAGCGCGCCAGGGCCCGCCATCGGCGTCCTGGCGATATGGTCGAACGCCGATGCCAGCGCCGGATTGCCCGCGCCCTCGACCAGCGCCCGATGAAAGCGCGCATTCATCGCGGCCCAGCGCGCGGTATCGACCGGCGCATCCTTCCCGAGCAGCGCCTGCTCGACCAGTAGCCGCCCCTCGTCGACGCAGGCCTGCAGCACCGCCAATATCTCTCTGGTAACGCCTTGCTCGGCCAGCAGCCGTGCCGCCATGCCTTCGAGCGTGCCGCGCACGTCGATCGCCATGGCCACTTCATCCAGCGTGACCTGACGCACGCGGAACCCGCGCGTCGGCAGACGCTCCAGCAGACCCTCCTTTTCCAGCTCGCCCAGCGCCAGCCGCAGCGGGGTCCGGGACACGCCCAATTCCCCGGAGAACTGCACCTCGCGGATCCGTTCGCCGGCCTGCAGGTCGCCGGCCAGGATGCGGCGCCGCAATTCCATCGTCACGCGTTCGATCTGGGAGGCCATCGGTCAAAAGTGGAGTTGGGCAGACATGTGGGGTTTCATTATGGCATGAGGCCAGCTTGACGCAGCCGGGTGCATCGCCAATACTGCATGCAAAAGGCATCATAGATCGACGATACAAGGCATTGGCAAGCATGTTTGCATGCAAACAGCGACAAAATGCCGGACAGGAGACAAGCGCCGTGCCATCCCGATTCCTGCGGCGGCGGCAAGCCCCGCGCTCGCCCGTCGTTTCCCCGCGCCGCCGTGCGACGGCCTTCGCGCTCGCGGCGGTGGCAACCGGACTGCTGGCTGGCCCCGCTGCAGCCCTTGCCGCGTCCGAGCCGTATCCGTCCAAGGCGATCCGCCTGATCGTCCCGTTCCCCGCCGGCGGTGGCGGCGACACGCTGGCCCGCCTCGTGATGACCCGCGCCGGCAAGGAGCTTGGCCAGTCGCTGGTGATCGAGAACGTGGCGGGCGCCGGCGGCAATATCGGCTCGCAGGCCGCGGCAAAGGCGGCGCCGGACGGCTATACGCTGCTGTACGGCACCAATGGCACCTTCGCCATCAATCACGCGCTGTACAAGCGCACCGGCTTCGATGCGATGCAGGACTTCGTGCCCGTCGCGCAGTTGACGCGCATCGCCACGATGGTGGTCACGCGTCCCGGCTTTCCGGCGAAGACCTTCCCCGAACTGCTGCAGGTGCTGAAGGCCAATCCCGGCAAATACACGGTTGCGTCGGCCGGCAACGGCACCACCTCGCATCTGGCTTCCGAACTGCTGAAGGCATCGGCCGGCGTCTCGATGGTCCATGTGCCGTACCGCGGGGGCGCGCTGGCGCTGACGGACCTGATGGGCGGCCAGGTCGACCTGATGATCGAGGTGATGCCCAACGTCATGCCGGCGGTGCGCGGCGGCAAGGTGCAGGGGCTCGCCGTGACGACCGCGCAGCGCGTGCCGAGCTTTCCCGATGCGCCCACCGTGGCGGAGCAGGGCTTGGCCGGCTTCGAGGTCAGCGCGTGGGACGGCATCTTCGTGCCGAAGGGCACGCCGGCCGATGTCGTCGCGAAGGTCCACGCCGCGATCCAGAAGGCGCTGGCCGACCCCGCGCTGCGGCAGCAGCTGCTGGACCGCGGCGCCGAGCCGGTACCGCAATCGAGCGCCGCCTTCGCGCAATTCGTTCGTGCCGAATATGACCGCTGGGGGGCGCTGGTCAAGCGCTCCGGTGCCAGCGTCGATTGACCGCCGAGGGCCCGGCGTCCCCGCCGCCCCGACCGGCTGCCATTCCATCGCAAGAACCGAGAGAGAGATGAACGCCCATTCCGACCGCAAGCCCGACGCCAACGCCAACGCCAACGCCAACGCCAACGCCAACGCCGTCCATCGCTCGCCTGCCGCCGACGATCGCAGCGGCCTTCCGCACTACGACCGCCCGCCGCTGAAGGACAGCCGCCGCCCGCGATGCCCGCCGTTCGTCGAGATCACCGATGCCGACCAGCTGCTGCCGTATCTCGAACACGTCGCGCGCCGTCCGTACAACCACGGGCTCAACGCCTGCTGGGACCTGAAGGAGGGCGAGCGCGTGCTGCTGCGCGTCGACAACTGGCACAGCGAACTGACGATCCAGGCATGTCAGCGCATCCTCGAGAAGTACAAGGTCAGGTACGAGATCCAGAAGATCGATCGCGGCCCGATTCCGACCTGGGTCGGGGCCGACGAGGTCGACTACTACCTGTTCCGCACGCGCGAGCTGGCGCAGTGGATGGACATGTGGGAAGAGGAAGAAAAGAAGCAGCAGTACGACAAGATCCTGATGGGCTACGGCGGCCCGGTGCTGGCCGAGCGCTTCATCAAGATCCAGCGTATGCCCTTCATCACGCCGGAGATCTTGGCCTCGCCCGCGCATGCGATGCCGATCGAGGTCATCAACGCGATCGACCGCTGGACCTGGGACCGCATCCGTACCGCGCGGCGGGCGCGCATTACGGACCCCGAGGGCACCGACATCAGCTTCACCAATCACGACGACTACTGGGACGCGCGGCGCGAGTTCTATCACCCCGACCTGACCGCGGCGACCTGGCGCGGCAACGAGCATTTCGGCAAGACCTATCTGCCGGGGCATATCACCGGGCGGCCGTGGATGTTCCATCCGTTCAAGGAGGACGGCTGCGGCGTGATCGCCGGCACCACCAACCATATCGCGCCGTGCGACTGGACCCAGCTCGTGGTCGAGAATTCGAAGATCACGCGCATCAACGCCGGCGGCGACTTTGGCGACAAGCTGCGCAACGTGATGGAGCAGACCCGGGACATCCAGTATCCGACCTTCCCAGGCAAGGGCCTGATGTACTGGTGGGAGGCGTCGATCGGCACCAATCCGCATATCCACCGGCCGCGCAAGGACTTCCCATCGGGCTTCGTCAATTGCCTGTATGAGCGCGTGCGCTCCGGCGTCATCCATATGGGCTTCGGCACCATCATCTCCTCGATGGCCGAGCGCGAGGCCGCCAGGATGGGGCATCTGGTCGGCCACTGGCATCTGCACCTGTATTTCCCCACGTACACGACCGAGCGGTCCGGCGACAACGAGAACATCATCGAGAACGGCCGCCTGCTGGCGCTCGACGACCCCGCCATCCGCAAGCTGTGCGCGAAATACGGCGATCCGGACCTGTGGCTCGACGAGAGCTGGAATCCCGCGGTGCCGGGCATCAATATGCAGGGCGACTACTGGTCGCACTATGCAAAGGACCCGCTGCACTGGGTCAAGACCGAGCTGGAGGTCTGCCGCAACTACCACCCGATGTTCATGCGGATGGTCGATGCCGATGCCAAGTACTGCGAAGGCGAGGGCGCGCGCTGGTGGAAGGGCGGTTGCTGCAATCACAGCGGCGTGCAGGCGCCGGTGCTGCCGGGCAACTGCTGCGGCACGGAGGCAGCGCCGGCGCAGGCCGGCCATTGCTGCCATGGCGGTGCGGCGTCGGAGTGAGGCGCGCGCGGCGGATAGGCCTGGGGCGAAGCGGAGCGGTGATCGACCGGACCAGCAGGCCGCCGCGGTCAGGTGCGGCGGCCTGCCAGCGGCAGGACTGGGACTGATAGCAGGGCCTTACGACTGGCCCCGCAAGAGGGCCTGACGACGGGGCCTAACGACGGGACCTTACTTGTCGTTGCCGACCTTCTTGTTCAGGTCGCGCGCCATCTGCAGATGCTGCTCCAGATCGGGCACGTGCTTGGCGGCGAAGGCCTTGATGTCCGGGTCCTTCGCGTTCTTCGCGGCTTCCTGGAACAGCTTCACGGTCTTTTCATGCGCGGCGACGCCGATCCGGCTGGCGTACATCTTGTCGAAGCGCTCGCCATCGAGCGCGCTGAGCCCCTTCAGCTCCGTGCGCTGCACGACCGAAGGCTCGGTCGGCGGGGTATAGCCCTTGCTCGAGGCCAGCTTGGTCAGCTCCTCGTTGACCGCGGTGTGGTCCTTGATCATGCGGGCCGCAAAGGATTTGACGTCGGCATTGGAGGCCTTCTGCTCGGCCAGCTTGCTGCCCTCGACCTCGGCCAGGCCGCCCTGCGCGGCGTTTTCCAGGAAGCTGCGGTCGGCGCGCACCAGCTTGCTGGTGTCGCCCGCGGTGCCTCGCGTGGTGGTCTGATCCGTTGCGGTCGTGGCGGGCATATTGCCGGGCGCCGTGTTCTTCGGCGCGGTGCTGGTGCCTTGCGCCATCACCGCGGTGGACAGCAGCAGGGAACAGGCGGCGGTACTGACGACACTGAGTGCTGCGGTACGGATAGGCATGGCGTGTTCTCCCTTGAAGGTGGATGGGTTCGACCAATCAGCAATATCCGCGCCCAACGCCGGCCTCGCCGATCACCGCCTTCGCCCCGTGGCTCGCGCAGGGCTTGCTGGGGCTTGTGCAGGGCCTGTGCCGGGCCTGCACAAGGCTGGCGTTGGGATGTCGTGCGCCATCGCAATGACACCGCCGCATATCGGTCGGCGTATGGCCGGCGACCAGGGCGGCGACAAGGCCGGCGAAAAAATTGCATGCGACGGTAAAAACGCTCGGCCCGGTGGCCGGTTTGGTAGGCAGTCGGATGCCCGCGGCGTCTCCGTACACATAACGCCGCGCAGTGCATGCAAAAACGGCGTTTCGAGTGGCCCCCGTAGTAGAATTGCCCCCACTTAAACCGATGTCCCTGCCGCATGCCCGAAGAGCGAACGAGTCTGGCGGAAACGATCCGCGCCACCATCGAACAGGAGATTCTGTCCGGCAAGCTGGCCAGCGGCGCCCAACTCGACGAGCAGCAATTGCTGTCGCGTTTCTCGGTATCGCGTACGCCGGTGCGGGAGGCGTTGATCCGGCTGGCGTCGGCCGGGCTGGTCGATCTGGTGCCGCGCCGCGGCGCGATTGTGTCCGCCATCACGCTGCGCGAATACGTTGCCATGAGCGAGATCCTGGTACAGCTCGAGGCATTGGCGGCCCAGCTGGCGGCGCGGCGTATCACCGAGGCCGAACGGGGGGCGCTGCGGGAAGCCTATGCGGCTTGCCAGCAGGCTGCGGCGCAGGCCAGCGCCGACCGTTATCGCGAGGCCAACGATCGTTTCCACGCGGTCATCTACGAGGCCTGCCGCAACGAGATCCTGAGCGCGCAGATTCGCACGATGCGGGCCCGCATGCGTGGCATGCGCGACTACCGCTTCGAGAAGCCCGCGCGCATTCGCGCCTCGCTCGAGGAACATGGCGCGGTGATGGAGGCGATCCTGCGCGGCGATGAAGAGGCAGCGGCGCGGGCGATGGTCGAGCACATCTCGACCGGCGGGAACGTCTATGCGGACATGATCGCGTCGATGCCGGACGACGCCGTCGGCGCCAAGGGGGCGCGCTGAGCCGGGGCGCCCCGGCAAGCGCGAGAAAGCACGGCAGCGAGCGAGTCAGCAATCGCGACAGAAGACACGCCAGCCTGCGCACCAACAACCGCGCCAGCCGGCGCCGCGCGTTTCAATCGATCTTCACGCCCGCCTGCACCGTGCGTTGCAGCGCGTTCTTGCCATCCTGCTGCGCCCATTGCTTGAACTCGGCCGGCGAGCGCGACGGTGCCGGTTCGCTGCCGTTGTCGACCAGACGCGTGCGAATCGCCGGATCGGCCAGCACCTTGGTGGCGACGGCATAGAGCTTGTCCGTGACCTCCTTCGGCAGCCCCGCCGGTCCGAACAGCCCGAACCAGAACGTGTAGTCGAAGCCCGGCAAACCGAGCTCGGCAATGGTCGGCAGCCCCGGCGCCACGGCGGAGCGCTGCGGCGTCGTGACGCCGATCATCTTGACCACGCCCTGCGTGCCGAGCGGCAGCACCGACGATGCCGTGCCGAAGGAAAACTCCACTTCGCCCGCCGCCACCGCCTGCAAGGCCGGCGCGCCGCCCTTGTACGGCACGTGTGTCATGTCGACACCGACCGCGTTCGCAAACGACAGCCCGGCGACATGCGGCGATCCGCCGATGCCCGAAGACGAGTAGTTGAACTTGCCGGGATTCGCCTTGGCCTTCGCCGCAAGCGTTTTCACGTCGGCGATGCCGAGGTCCTTGTTGACGGCCAGGATCAGCGGCGAGATGGTCAGCCGCGTAATCGGCGTGAAGCTGTCGGCCTTGTACTTGACCTTGTACAGGTGCTGGTCCATGCCATAGATCGTCGCCGTGGCCAGCCCCAGCGTATAGCCGTCCGCCGGCGCCTGCGCCAGCCATGCCGATGCGAGCGTGCTGCCGGCACCGGGCTTGTTCTCGACCACCACCGGCTGTCCCAGCTCCTTGGACATGGCCTCGCCCACCACGCGCGCAACGAAATCGGCCGCGCCGGCCGGCGTGTAGCCGATCACCAGCCGGATCGGCTTGTTCGGATAGCCTTCGGCCATCGCGGCGCCGGGCGCGATGGCGGCGATCAGACCCACGGCCGCCAGGGCCGCGACAGTGGCAGAGGCCCTGGAAGGCCTAAAGGCCCTGGAGGCCGCGGAGGTCGCTGTGGAATGGCTGTGCATCGGTGTCTCCTTGTCATGTTGTATGGGTCGATGGGGCTCTGCGGCTCCTCGTCGATCGTCAGGCGATGGCGCCCTTGTCGCGCCACTGCGCGATCAGCTCCGGCGCAAAGCCCAGCTCGCCGAGCAGCTCGTCGGTCTGCTCACCGGGGTCCGGCGCCGCGCGCGCAAAGCGCTCGGGGTGGGGCGCGGCGGACAGGTTGATCGGCGAGCGCAGCAGGTCGAGTTCGCCTAAAACAGGATGGCGCGCGGTACGGGTCATGCCGAGGTGGCGGACCTGCGGGTCCTCGAAGGCCTGCCCGATATCGAGCACGGGGCCGCAAGGCACGCCAGCGGGATTGAGCCGCGTCATCAATTCCGCGCAGGTAAAGCGCGAGGTGTGGGCCTGGATCGCTTTGTCGAGCGCGGCCCGATTGCGGGCACGCGAACGCGCGTCGCGATAGTCGGCGTGGTCGATCAGATCGTGCGCCTCCAGCGCCTGGCAGAAGTTGGCCCACATCCGTTGCGTGCTGGCCGCGATATTGACCAGGCCATCGCTGGCGCGATAGGTGCCCATCGGCACCAGCGTCGGATGGGCGTTGCCTTGCTGCGTCGGCACTTCGCCGTCGACCGTGTAGCGCGCCGCCTGGAAATCGAGCTTGTTGAGCATCGACTCGATCAGCGAGGTATGGACCCATTGGCCGCGACCGGTCCGTTCGCGGTGGAACAGCGCCAGCAGAATCCCCTGGCCCAGGAACATGCCCGCCGTGGTGTCCGAGATCGCGATGCCGACGCGGACCGGGCCGCGCCCCGGCTCGCCGGTGACCGAGCTCAGCCCGCACATCCCCTGCACGATCTGGTCGACGCCGGGCCGTTCGCTGTAGGGGCCATCCTGGCCGAAGCCCGAGATGCTGGCGAGGATCACGCGCGGATTGCGGGCGCTCAGCGCCTCGTATGTCAGCCCGAGCCTGGCCTTGACCACCGAGCGGAAGTTCTCGACCACCACGTCGGTGTTCTCCAGCAGCCGCGCCAGGATCTGCGCGCCCTCCGGCGTCTTCAGGTCCACGCACATGCTGCGCTTGTTGCGGTGCAGGTTCTGCTCATCCGAGCCGCGGCGTTGGCCCGTCACCGAGCCGTGGTCCTTTGGCGGCGGCGGCTCGAGCCGGATGACATTGGCGCCCCAGTCGGAGAGCAGCCGTACCGCGGCCGGGCCGGCGCGGGCGACGGTCAGGTCGAGGACGTTGATGCCGTGCAATGGAAGTTGGGATTCGGATTGGGCCATGGCAGGGGAAGGATGATTGGGTCCGGCGAGTATACGCACAACAATCGTATGTATACGAATAGGGGGTTGTGTGGATGCGGAGAGTCGCTCTGTGTCCTAGACTTTGCGCTGTGCGGTTGCCCGCGGCGGCCCGTGATCGCTCGCACGGCCAAGGTGCGGCACCAATAAGTGACCTCCAGGCGACGAACGTGCGTCCCCCTTCAAGGAATCGTATGCAATCGGCGGCAATACAAATACAGAAAAACGGCGGGCCGGACGAACTGGAGTTCATCGAAGTCGCCGTGCCGCCGCCTGGCGAGGGCGAGGTCCAGATCCGGCAGAGCGCGATCGGCGTCAATTTCGCGGACATCTACCAACGGCGCGGCAGCCACGGCCCCCATCAGCCGACCTCGTTCCCGATCGTGCTCGGCTCGCAGGGGGCGGGCCGCATCGAAGCGGTGGGGCCGGGCGTCAGCGGACTGGAGGTCGGCCAATCGGTCGGCTGCTTCCAGCCGGGGGCCTATCAGGTCGTGCGCAACGTCCCCGCGGCACGCGTGGTGCCATTGCCCGCGCAGATCCCCGAAGACGTGGCAGGCGCCACGCTGCTGCGCGGCCTGACCGCGGAATATCTGCTGCGCCGGATTTCCCCGGTCCAACCCGGCGATGCGGTGCTGGTGCATGCGGCGGCCGGCGGCATGGGTGTGATCCTGTGCCAATGGGCGCGTGCCTTGGGCGCGACGGTGATCGGCACGGTCGGCTCGGAGGCCAAGCGAGAGATCGCGCTGGCCCATGGCTGCCATCACGTCATCGACTATCGGCGCGAGGACTTCGTCGCCCGCACGCTTGAACTGACGGACGGCCGCGGCGTCGCGGTGGTCTACGACGCCGTCGGCAAGGATGTGTTCGTGCCGTCGCTGTCGTGCCTGCGTCCGCTGGGCATGGCGATCAACTATGGCACCGCGTCCGGCGACGTCGAGGCGTTCGACCTGCAGCTGCTGCACGCGAAGTCGCTGATGGTCTGCCGTCCCACGCTGCGCACCTTCATTGCCGATGCGGCGTCGCTGCGCCAAGGCATGGCGGCGCTGTCGGCGGCGGTCGGGGCAGGGCATGTGCGGCTCGAAGTCGGCCAGCGCTTTGCCTTTGCCGACGCGCGCGAGGCCCACCGGCAGCTCGAAGCCCGGCAGACCAGCGGCGCCGTGGTGCTGATTCCGTAGTCCCGCCGGCGATGGAAACCGTATCACCAGGAGAAGCGGCATGAAGCTCTATCACAGCTGGCTGTCCAGCGCGTCGCGCCGCGTGCGCCTGTGCCTGGCCGAGAAGGGCATCTGCTATGACAGCGTGCCGGTCGACATGCGCCGGCAGGAGCATCACTCCGCGGCCTATCTGGCCGTCAATCCCAACGGCGTGGTGCCCGGGCTGGTACTGGACGACGGCCGGGCGCTGCATGAAAGCAGCACCATCTGCGAATACCTCGACGACACGCATCCGGAGCCGCCGCTGCGGCCGGCCGATCCCTATCGGCGCGCCGAGATGCGCAATTTCATTCGCTGGACCGACGAGCGCGCGCTGCCGAATCTGCTGATCCTGAACTGGAGCCTGGTATTCCAGGCGCAGGCGTCGCAATGGACGGACGCGGAGCTGGCCGAACGGCTGGCCCGCGTGCCGACCGCGCAGCGGCGCGAGGCGTGGCTGCGCGTCGCGCGACGGCCCTATACCGACGACGAGAAGCGCGCAGCGCTGGACCAGCTGAAGGCCATCGTGCCGAAGATGGAGGCGATGCTGGAGGACGGCCCCTGGCTGTTCGGCGATCGCTACACGCTGGCCGATATCGCCGCCGTGCCGTTCGTGGCCCGTCTTGCCGAACTCGATGCCGACGCACTGTCGCCGGATTCCGCGCCGGCCGTGGCGGACTGGTGGCGGCGGGTGCAGGCACGTCCCGCGTTTGCCGAAGCACGGATCGATCGCTTCGATGCCGCCGTGGCAAGCGCGTAAGCCGCATTGCTTTCCCCTTGATTCGACCACTCCCTCTCATTGCAAGGCCAGCCCATGTCAGACACCGGATCGCTCCCCATTCTGGAAATCGAAGACCGCATCGCCACCATTACGCTGAGCCGGCCGGAGGTCGCCAACCGGCTCGGCCCGGACGACCTGGCCGCGCTGCGCCAGCATGTCGACACGGTCAATGAGGCCGACGTGCTGGTGCTACGCATCCGCGGCAGCGGCAAGTATTTCTGCAGCGGCTTCGATATCGGCAAGCTGGCCGCGGGTCAGCGCGGCGCCGGGTTCGAGCCGCTGGTCAATGCGCTGGAAGATTGCCGCCCCGTGACGATTGCCGAGATTCACGGCGGGGTCTATGGTGGCGGCACCGATCTGGCGCTGGCCTGCGACTTCCGCATCGGGACGCTTGCCACCGAGATGTTCATGCCGGCCGCCCGTCTGGGCCTGCATTTCTATCAGCGTGGCATGGAGCGCTATGTCTCGCGGCTGGGTTTGAATGCCGCCAAGCATCTGTTCCTGACGGCCGAGAAGATCGATGCCGAGGCGATGTTCCGTTGTGGCTTCCTGACCGAATTGCTGCCGGCTTCGGCGCTGCGCGAACGCGTCGAGCAACTGTCGTCCACCATCGCGTCGCTGGCGCCGATTTCGGTGTTCGGCATGAAGAAGCATCTGAATGCGATTGCGCGCGGCGTGCTGGACGTCGAAGCATTGACCGCCGATATGCAGCGCTCGGTGCAATCGGAGGACATCAAGGAGGGGGCCATCGCCTGGAAGGAAAAGCGGGTGCCGAGGTTTGTCGGGCGATAGTACGGTCGGCGGCCGGGCCGGTAGGCCCGTAGGCCGTCAAGTTCGTCGGGGCGCCAGGTCGTCGGATTGTCAGGGCGTTGAACCGGATATCAAGCCGCCAGTTCCTGCTCCAGCGTTTTCGCGTTGAATCCCGTCAGGCAATCGAGATCCAGCGCGCGGATCTGATCGGTCATGAAGTCGATAAAGACGCGAATGCGGGTCGGCAGGTGCTGGCGGCTGAGATAGCAGATAAAGTGGCCGCGATCGTCCGGCGCGTGCCGGGCCAGCGCCACGACAAGTTCATTGGCCGCGATGTGATCGCAGATCTGGTATCCCGCCATTTGCGCGATGCCCCATCCCTGCAGCACCGCTTCGAGCACCAGATCGGCGTCGTTGAAGGTCAGCCGCGCCGTGGGCATGTATTTGCGCACGGCGCCATCGACCTTGAATTCCCATTCGAATATCCGCCCGCTGGCAAAGCGGAAATTGATGCAATCGTGCTCGGCGAGTTGTTCCAGCGTCTGCGGCAATCCGTGCGCGGCCACATAAGCGGGCGATGCGCACAACGCCATCTGCATGGGAATCAGCCGCTTGGCGATGATGCTCGAATCTTCGATGCGACCGTTGCGGAATGCCACGTCGATTTGCTCGGAGGCGAAGTCGGTGGGCCGATCGTCGAGCAGCAGGTCGATGGCGATATCCGGATAGGCCTTCATGAAGCGTTCCAGCAGCGGCGCGACGATCTTCCTGCCGAAGCCGACCGTCGAGCTGATGCGGATCAGGCCGCGCGGCGGACCTTCCCGGAGCTCCAGCATGTCGTTCATCGCCTCGACGATATGCGTCACGCCCTGGTGGCAGTTTTCGAAGAAACGCTGACCTTCGCGCGTCAGCTGCGTGGTGCGCGTGGTACGGAGGAACAGCCGCGTACTGAGCTGGGTCTCCAGCTTCTGCACGTTGCGGCTGACCGCGGAGCGGCCGATGCCCAGGCGCTCGCCGGCCTTGGCAAAGCTGCCCTCGCTGGCGACGGCCATGAACGCCATAATGCCGGCATAGCTCGCCGCAAAGCTGGTGGAAAGCGTGTCGGCGCGATTGGGCAGGCTGAGGCGGAAGGCGCGTTCCGCTGTTTCCGGTTCGTTCATTTCAGCACTCCCTGAATGCATCGCCGCAAGAAATGAGGCGTGCCTGGATGCTAATCAGGCGCCGGTGTACGGTAAATGACAGCGTTCCCTGATTTTCTGCCAGGCTGCCATCGGGTTTCCGCGCGCTTTGCCATGTGCGATCGAGATTGGTGCAGAAATGGAAACGGCGTCGCATTGCCGCATTGCCGCATGGGGCGCCGCATGGATACGCTGCTCGCACGCCCTTGCATGTCGTTGCACACGCTTGCGCGCGCTTGCACGCCATCGCCGGCACGACATAACATCCGGTGTCCTCTTCTCGGCTGCCATGGAATTGAATCCCTCGCCCTCCGCCTCCGCGCCCATTGAACCCATGCCGCGCAATGTCGTGTTCGTGCTGTATCCCGAGGTCAGCCTGCTCGATTTCGCCGGCCCGCAGACGGTGTTCTGGGCCGCATCCCATTACGCCCACGAGCGCGGCATGCCGGGCTATCGCTGCCATGTCGCCAGCGAGTCCGGCGGGGCGGTCGCGGCGGTGGAGGGCACGGCGATGCAGACTGTGGCGCTCGATACCCTGGACCTGCGCGAGGTCGACACCGTGATCGTGCCGGGCTCGCCGAACATTCTCCAGGTCGCCATCGACTCCGGATCGCTGATCGAATGGCTGGGCATGGCCTCCGCCAGGGTCCGTCGCACGGCCTCTGTCTGCAGCGGGGCGTTCCTGCTGGCCCACGCCGGGCTGCTCGATGGCAAGCGGGCCACTACGCATTGGGCGATGCTGCAGCGGTTTCACGAGATGTTCCCGACGGTCGACCTCGATGCCGATGCGATCTTCGTGCAGCAGCAGAATCTGTGGACCTCGGCCGGCGTCACCACCGGCATCGATCTGGCGCTCGCCATGGTGGAGGCCGATTGCGGCCACGAGGTCGCGCTCAACGTCGCCAAGGAGCTGGCGGTCTATATGAAGCGCCCCGGGGCACAGCCACAGCTCAGCGAGATCCTGATCACGCAGAGCCGGCAGGTACCGCTGTTCGAGACGCTGCATTTGTGGATCGTCCAGAATCTGTCCCGCGAAGACCTGTCCGTCGAGCAACTGGCCGATCGCGTCGGCATGAGTCCGCGCAACTTCGCGCGGGTCTACAAGGAAAAGACCGGACGCACGCCTGCCAAGGGGGTCGAGCACTTCCGCATGGAAGCAGCGCGCGGCCTGTTGCAGGACATGGACAAGCCGGTCGACCAGATCGCGCGCGAATGCGGCTTTGGCAGCGAGGAGCGCATGCGGGTCGCCTTCCAGAGGCACTTCGGGCTCTCGCCCAGCGAATACCGGCTGCGGGTCAATCGCTGATCCGCGCATCGCCTTCGAACCATCCTGCGATTTCCGTCCCGCGTCCCGCCGCCGCGACAGGCAGTGCGGCCGGGATGCCTGCTGCCCGCGCGATTGGTGCCAAACGGGAAACACCGTGGTCCGCGCTTCGGTCTGGTGCCCAACTCCCGCGACCCCTAGCATGAGGTGGAGCTGTTCCATTTCCACTCACTCCACACACAGCAGGGAGACGCATCATGAAGATCGTTGTCATTGGCGGGACCGGCCTGATCGGCAAGAAGGTCGTGGCGAGACTGTCGGCGCAGGGCCATGACGTGATTGCCGCCGCGCCGCAGACCGGCGTCAACGCGCTGACCGGCGAAGGCCTGGCGGAGGCCCTGGCGGGCGCGAAGGTGGTAGTCGATCTCGCCAATTCGCCGTCGTTCGAGGACGCGGCGGTCCTGCATTTCTTCGAGACCTCGGGGCGTAATCTCGCCGTTGCCGAGAAGGAAGCGGGCGTGGCGCACCACGTCGCGCTGTCGGTGGTGGGCACCGACAAGCTGCAGCAGAGCGGCTACTTCCGCGCCAAGATCGCGCAGGAGGCGCTGATCCGCCAGTCCGGCGTGCCTTACACGATCGTCCGCTCGACCCAGTTCATGGAGTTTCTCGGCGGCATCGTGCAATCCGCGGCGCAGGGCGACGCGATCCGGCTGTCGTCGGCGCTGATCCAGCCGATTTCGTCGGACGACGTCGCGCAGGCCGTGGCCGAGCGCGCGCTGGCCGCGCCGGCGAACGGCATCGTCGAGATTGCCGGTCCCGAGCAGTTCAAGATGAGCGACCTGGTGCAGCGCTATCTGAAGGCGATTGGCGATGCACGGACCGTGCAGGTCGATCCGGCTGCGCGCTACTTCGGCGCCGAGCTGCAGACGGGCACGCTGGTGCCGGAGGGCGAAGCGCATCTCGGACGCGTGGGCTTCGAAGACTGGATGCGCCAATCTCGAGCCCACTAGGCGCGGCGGCCCGATGGAAAACAAGGGGCTCAAACCGCCACCGCTGACGCTGCTCGATCGATATCGCGGACGCGACTTTGCCACGCTGTACACGACCACCGTGACGGTATCGGGAGGCGAGTCCGGGCACGGCCGCGCCTCCGGTATCGCGCGGTCCGATGACGGCAACCTGCATCTCGAACTGAGGTTGCCGGCGGCGCTCGGCGGCCCGGGCGGCGGCACCAATCCCGAGCAACTCTTTGCCGCTGGCTTCTCGGCGTGCTTCCACGGGGCCTTGAGCCTGCTGGCGCAGCGCGAGCAGATCGATGTCACCGCGATGACGGTCGCGGCCAAGGTCTCGTTCGGCCGCGATCCCAGCGACGGCGGCTACGCCTTGATTGCCGAGATCCATATCCGCATGCCGGGGGTCGACAAGCCGGTCGCCGAAGAACTCGTTCGCCATACCGAGCGCTTCTGTCCCTACGCCAAGATGGCGCGCGAAGGCATTCGCACCGTCATTACCGTGTCGGTTTGAGGACGGGAATCCGCGATTGGTGCCGAAGCGGCAACAGCGTGCGCACCTTGGCGGTACTACCGGGGAAACGGCCCCAACCCTACGATGCCATCCAAGCCGAGCCGCATCGATTCGCGATGCGGCCTCGGTGAAGACAACACTGATTTCCGCTCACCAGGAGCCACCATGACCCAACGCCTCAACTATTTCCAGCAATCGCCGGAACTGTCCAGGAAGCTGATCGAACTCGGCACGATGTTCCAGAAGACGACGATCGAGCCCCATATCCGCGAACTCGTCGAGATCCGCACGTCGCAGCTCAACGGCTGCGGCTTCTGCGTCGACATGCACATCAAGATGGCGAAGATCCACGGCGAGGGCGAACTGCGCCTGCATCATCTGGCCGTCTGGCGCGAATCGACGCTGTTCTCCCCGCGCGAGCGCGCCGCGCTGGCGTGGGCCGAGGTGCTGACCCATATCCCGGCCCACGGCGTGCCCGACGACATCTACGAACGCGTGCGGACCCAGTACAGCGAGAAGGAGCTGTCGGACCTGACCTTCCTGGTCGGCGCGATCAATTCCTGGAACCGCCTGAACGTCGCGTTCCGCACCGTGCCGGGCTCGTCCGACAAGGCGTTCGGCCTCGACAAGGCCAACCTGGAGTAATGCGATGAAGCCAGTCACTGCTTTTGCCGCAACGCTGCTGCTGTCCTCCATGATGATGGGGCAGCCCGCCATCGCGGCCGGAGAAGGCGTCTCGGTCAAGCCGCTGCTGACGCAGCCGTTGCCCGAGTACCCCGGCAAGGAAGTCGAGATGATCGTCGTCGACTACGCGCCGGGCGGCGCCGACCCCGTGCATCGCCATGACGCACACGGCTTCGTCTATGTGCTGGAGGGCAGCATCGTGATGGGCGTCAAGGGCGGCAAGGAGGTCACGCTCAAGGCCGGCGACACCTTCCACGAAGGCCCGAACGACATCCACACCGTCGGGCGCAACGCCAGCAAGACGCAGCCGGCCAAGTTCGTGGTGTTCCTGATCAAGAAGCAGGGCGCGCCGATTCTGACGCCGGTGAAGTAGTTCGCGCGCATATCGACATACGTTTTGCTTCGTTCTCCTGGCGGAATGGGACCCATACCATTGTCTGGTCCCATTCATGCCACGGAGAAGCGATGAGCGCCGTCATCCAGGATCGTCCTGCCATCACGTCCAGCGAGCTGGACATCGTTCCGGTTTCGCCCCGCATCGGGGCCGAAGTGCGCGGACTGCGCCTGTCCGGCTCGCTCGACCCCAGCACGCTGGAGGCGCTGAAGGCCGCCTTGTTGCGGCATCGCGTGCTGTTCCTGCGCGGGCAGCAGCATCTGGACGACGCCACGCACCAGGCGTTCGGCCGGCTGTGGGGCGAGATCGAATCGCATCCCACCGTTCCCGCGCCCGACGGCACCACCTTCCTCGAACTCGATTCGCGCCATGGCGGCCGCGCCGATTCCTGGCATACCGACGTGACCTTCAAGGTCGCGCCGCCCAAGGTCTGCATCCTGCGGGCCGTGGTATTGCCGCCGGTAGGTGGCGATACGGTATGGGCCAACACGGTGGCCGCCTATGACGCGCTGCCGGAAGAACTGAAGGCGATCGCGGACCGGCTGTGGGCTGTCCACGGCAACGACTTCGACTACGCCGAGACCCGCGTCGACGACGGCGCGAGCGAGCAGGAGGCGGAAGGGCGCAAGAAGTATCGTGCCGTCTTCACGCGCACGGTCATCGAGGCCGAGCATCCCGTCGTGCGGGTCCATCCGGAAACCGGTGAACGTGCGCTGCTGCTGGGGCATTTCATCAAGCGGCTGTCGCGGCTTTCCACCAGCGAATCCCGCCATCTGCTCGAGGTCCTGCAAAACCGCGTGGTACGGCTCGAGAACACCGTGCGCTGGCGCTGGTCGCCCGGCGATGTGGCGATCTGGGACAACCGCGCCACGCAGCACTATGCGCTCAACGATTACGGCGACCAGCACCGCGTGGTGCGGCGCGTGACGGTCAGCGGCGACGTGCCGGTCGGTGTCGACGGCCGCCGCAGTGTCGACCTCACTGCCGCCGCGCAGCAGTGATTCATGCCAATGCATCAGGACATGACATGACCACCGCAATCGAGTCTGACGATTCCGCCACTGCGCCTGTCTTGAGCACCGACCACCGGCCGTCGACGGCGCCTGACCTCGACCGCCGCCGCGTGCTGCGCGCCGGCGCGGCACTGGGTGCCGGTGCCGTGCTTGGGGCGCCGGCATTCGCGCAAGGCGCGAAGAAGTACGCCGGCGTCGTGCTCAACGTTTCCGCATTCAGCGCGCCTTACCAGAAGCTGCTGCGGCAATGGCTGCCCGAGTTCGAGGCGCAGACCGGCATCAAGGTCAACTTCGACACGCCGTCCTTTCCGGTCTACAACCAGCGCGTCGATCTGGAACTGTCGACCAAGGGCTCGGGCTTCGACGTGGTGAACGTGACGTTCATCTATTCGAGCCGCTGGATTCAATCCGGTTGGCTGACGCCGCTCGACGATTTCATCAAGGATCCCGGCCGCACGCCAGCCGACTTCGATATCAACGATTTCCTGCCCGGCGCCCGCGCGCCGGAGACGGGCCGCGATGGCAAGCTCTACGGCGTGCCGTGGACCGCCGAGGTGACCATCAGCGCCTCGTCGCGCTTCGATCTGGTCAAGGCGGCGGGACTCGCCTATCCGGATACCACCGACGATCTCGTCAAGACGCTGAAGGCTGTCAATCGCAAGGAGCGCGTGGCCGGCTTCGTCACCGACAACCACTACGGCTGGACCTTTCCGCCGTATCTGCATGCCTTTGGCGGCGACGTCTTCCGCAAGGCGCCGGACGACCTGTATCCCACGCTCGATACACCGGAAGCAATTGCCGCGGCCGATTATTTCGCGCGCTTGCTGCGCGAGTTCGGCCCAGACGGGGCCGTCTCGTATACGCCGGACCAGGCGGTGCAGGCGCTCAAGGCCGGCCGCAGCAATTTCAGCACGCTAGGCCAGATCTATCTGTCGCAGGTCGGCGACCCTGCCTCGAGCAAGGCCGCGCAAACCGCCGCGTGGGGCCTGGTGCCGAAGGGGCCGGCGGGCCGTTTCCCGGGGACGGCGGTGCACGGCTATGGCATACCGGTCGGCAGCAAGAACAAGGATGCGGCCTGGCAGTTCATCGTCTGGGCCACCTCGAAGACGATCACGCGGCGGGCGGTTGCCGCCGGCTATGGCTCGCCGTCGCGGCGTTCGGACATCGACGCCGACGTGTTCCGCAAGCGGCAGGTCGTCAACGGCTATGACATCGCGAAGCTGTGCACCGATTCCATCGAGCTGTCCGGCAAGCAGGGGCATATGAAATACCGCACCGTCTCGGTCTATCCGCAGGTCGATCAGCAGCTGAACAAGGCGATCGAGCTGATCGTTTCCGGTCAGCAGAGTGCGGCCGGCGCGATGAAGCAGGCGCAGGCAGCGGCCATCGCCGAGCTCAAGCGGGCGGGTGTGGCGGTCTGATGGCGGGCTCCGTTTCGATCCGGCACGCCGCGTCGCCACGCGGCTGGGAAGCCGAACGGCGGCGCGCCTTCCTGTTTGGCCTGGCGCCATCGCTGCTGATACTGGGCGCCATCACGCTCGTGCCCGCCGCGGCATTGTTGCTGATCAGCCTGACGCCGCTGAACCTGCTGGACCCGGCAGGGACGTTCCGCTTCGACGATCCCCTCGTCAACTACAGGCAACTGCTGGACGATCCACGCTTTATCGGCTCGTTGTGGGTGCAGGTGCGGCTGTCGCTATCCAGCGTGACGTTGCAGCTCGCCCTGGGCCTGGCCATCGCGCTGCTGCTGAACGCGAACTCCCGCGTTCTGGCGGCGATTCGCTCGGTCTTCCTGATCCCCATGGTGCTGCCGCCGATCGTCGTCGCGCTGATCTGGAAGATCCTGTACACGTCCGACGTCAGTCCGCTGCATCGCGCGCTGGAGCAGATCGGCCTGCCGCTGCGATCGCTGATCGCCAATCCCGATACCGCGCTGTGGGCCATCAGCATTGCCGAGACCTGGCAGTGGTTTCCGTTCACGATGCTGATGGTGCTGGCGGCATTGCAGATGATCCCCGACGAGCCGCTGGAAGCGGCGCGCATCGATGGCGCGAACCGCTGGCAGTTGTTCCGCTACATCGTGCTGCCCTATATCCGGCCGGTGCTGGTGGTGTGCGCGCTGTTCCGGTTGATCGACAGCTTCAAGGCGTTTCCGCTGATCTATGTGCTGACCAATGGCGGACCCGGCACGGTAACGGAGGTCACCAATTTCTACGGCTTTATCCAGGCGTTCAATTTCTCGTATTGGGGTTATGCGAGCGCGATTGCCGTGGTGATGCTGCTGGCGGTGTTGGCCATCAGCTGGTCGATCAGCCGGTTCAAGGGGAGCGATGGGAATGAACGCCACGACTGACACGCTGCGATTGCCACAGCGCGGCAGCGCCGGCGAGCACGATGTGCCGGCGTTGCGGCGACCGGGGGCAAGGCCGCTGGGCTGGCTGCGTCGCCACGGCCGCGCGGCGCTGGCAGTCGTGTTGCTGCTGGTGCTGATGTTCCCGTTCCTGTGGCTGGTGCAGATCGCCTTCAGGCCGGCCGAAGGCGCGTTCGACGACAGCCTGCTGTTTACGCCCACGCTCGAGGCATTCCGCGCGCTGCTGCAAGGCAACTTCGCCCGCTCGTTCGCCAACAGCCTGGTGGTCAGCTCGCTGTCCACGGTGCTGTCTCTGGCGATCGGCGTGCCGGCCGCCTACGCGCTGACGCGGTGGCGTTTCCGCGCGCGCGGCCGGGTGGCGCTGTGGATCCTGATCACGCGGATGGCGCCGCCGATCGCCTTCACGATCCCGTTCTTTCTTGCCTACCGCTGGATCGGCTTGCTCGACACCGTCTGGGGACTGGCCCTGGTCTATCTGACCTTCAACCTGGCCGTGGTGATCTGGCTGATGCAGGGGTTTTTCGAGGCGGTACCGGCCGCACTGGAAGAGGCCGCGTGGATCGACGGCTGCGGCGTCTGGAGTGCGTTCTGGCGCGTCACGTTGCCGCTCGCGGCGCCGGGCGTTGCCGCCACCGCCGTGCTGTGCTTCATCTTCTCGTGGAACGACTTCTTCTATGCGCTGATCCTGACCCGCACCCATGCCGTCACCGCGCCAGTCGCCATCGTCAATTTCCTGCAATACGAAGGATGGGAATGGACCAAGATCGCGGCGGGCGGCACGCTGGTGATGCTGCCGGTGGTGGCATTCACGCTGCTGGTGCGCAAATACCTGGTGCGGGGGCTGACCGCCGGCGGCGTCAAGGACTGACGGCGGCCCCGCAATTCCCATTCCGAAGGACTCATGGCTTCCATCTCTCTCCGACATCTGCGCAAGGCGTACGGCAGCACCGAGGTCATCCACAACCTGTCGATCGATATCCGCGACGGCGAGTTCGTCGCGCTGGTTGGCCCGTCGGGCTGCGGCAAATCCACGCTGCTGCGCATGGTGGCAGGCCTTGAGCCGATCACCGCGGGCGAGATCCGGCTGGGCGACCGGCTGATCAACGACGTGGCGCCGCGCGATCGCAATATCGCGATGGTGTTCCAGAACTACGCGCTGTATCCGCATATGACGGTGGCGCAGAACCTCGGCTTTTCGCTGAAGCTGCAGGGCCTTGCGAAGGCGGAGATCGAGCGGCGCGTGCAGGCCGTGGCGGAAACGCTCGGCCTTTCCGCCGTGCTCGACCGCACGCCGCGTCGACTCTCGGGCGGCCAGCGCCAGCGCGTGGCCATGGGTCGTGCGATCGTGCGCCAGCCGGAAGCATTCCTGTTCGACGAGCCACTGTCGAACCTCGACGCCAAGCTGCGCGTGCAGATGCGCACCGAGATCAAGGCGCTGCACCAGCGGCTGGGGACCACCACGCTGTACGTCACGCACGATCAGGTAGAGGCGATGACGATGGCCGATCGCATCGTCGTGCTCAAGGATGGGGTGGTCGAACAGTCGGGCGTGCCGCTGGAACTCTACGATCGCCCGCACAATGCCTTTGTCGCTGGCTTCATCGGCTCGCCGGCCATGAACTTCTTCCGCGGGCGCGTGCAACGCCATGGCGCGCCGGCGGTCCTGACGGACGATGGCCTGCGGCTACCGCTGCATCGTCTCCCCGAGGCGGCGGACGGCCATGAGGTCCTGTATGGCGTGCGGCCCGAGCATTTCGAGCTGCAGGAGGGCGGCACGCTGGAAGCCAGGGTCGTGGTGGTCGAACCGACTGGAGCGGAAACGCTGATCGCTGCCGGGCTCGGCCGCCATCAGGTGGTGGCGGCATTCCGGGAACGCGTGGACGCTCACCCCGGCACTGCGCTGAAGCTGGCGCCTCGGGCCGAGCATGTCCACCTGTTCGATGCGGCGTCTGGCCAGCGCCTGAATTGACGGCGGAATCGGTGGCCGCCACGGACGGTGCCTGTCGTCCGCCGGGCCGGCAATCCCGACCCGGGCTGGCCCAATACCGGGATGTCGCTGGTTACCGCGCCGCCGCCAATTGCAGGGAAGGCTGCCGTGACGACGCCATCGGGGCAGGGCCGGCCTCCAGACGGAATCGCGCCACCACGCTTTGCAGCTCGCGCGCCTCGTCGGCCAGCGCGTTCGACGCCGCAGCCGCCTGTTCGACCAGCGCGGCATTCTGCTGCGTCACGGTATCCATCTGCGTGACCGCCTCGGCGACCTGGGCAATGCCACTGCTCTGGTGCTCGGACGCGGTACCGATTTCGCCCAGCAGCGTCGTCACGTGGCGGACGGCCCCGACGATTTCCTGCATCGTCTGACCGGCCTTGCCGACCAGCGTCGAGCCGCTGCCGACCTGCTGCACCGAATCGTCGATCAGGTCCTTGATCTCGCGTGCCGCCGCGGCGCTGCGCTGGGCCAGCGTACGCACTTCACCGGCCACCACCGCGAAGCCGCGGCCCTGTTCACCGGCGCGCGCCGCTTCGACGGCGGCATTGAGCGCCAGGATATTGGTCTGGAAAGCGATGCCTTGGATCACGTCGACGATATCGGCGACCTTCTTCGAGCTGGTGTCGATTGCCTGCATGGTGTCGACCACGGCGGTCATCACCTCGCCACCGCGCTCGGCGATGCCCGAGGCCGACTGCGCAAAACGGTTCGCTTCGCGGGCCCGCTCGGTGTTCTGCTGCACCATCGCGGTCAGCTCGCTCATGCTCGACGCCGTTTCCTGCAGCGTCGCGGCCTGCTGCTCGGTGCGCTGCGACAGATCGGTATTGCCGGCCGCGATCCGGTGCGAGGCCTCGGTAATCGAATCGGTGGACGTCTTGATCCGGGTAATCAGGTCGGTCAGCATGTCCTCCATCCGGCCGAGCCCGCCGAGCAGGGCGCCGAAGGGGCCGGTGCGCTCGGTCTCGAATTCCTGGCTCAAGTCGCCGGCAGCGACCGTTTCGGCGATCAGTTCGGCTTCGGCCAGCGGCTGCTGGATGCCCTTGGACAGCGCGTGGACGCTTGCCACCGCCAGCAGCAGGGCGGCGATGCCCAGGCCGGCCATCCATTCGGTGGTGGTGGTGATTTGTTGATCCAGCTGGCTTAAGGAGGCCGCGCCCTTGGCCGCGGTATCGGCCGCATGGGCCGCCTCGCCGATGGCGCGCAGCTGTGTCACACCCATTCCCAGCGCGATTGCCAGTACCAGCAGCACCGCGCCAAAACATGCCCCGAGCCGCGCCCGGATGGTCCAGTTTCCGATATGCATTTCTGCCTCCGCTCCCCATTTTTTTGTGGATTGGCGCCCGGCATGCAGGCGACTTGGCGGGCCGGACGGCGACGGTCCGGTTTTTTCACCCCCAACGCGGATTGACGGCAGGGCAGCAGAAAACTTTAGGGAAAAAATCAGGCGGGTTTTCGGTCCACCATACGAAGCCGTGGCAACGCGCCGCTTCAGGTTTCGATGGCCTCGCCGACCTCGGCATGCGCCAATTCGACCCGATTGCCGCCCATGGACTTCGCGCGATACAAGGCACGGTCCGCGGCAGCAAGCCGATCCACGAGCGACGGTGCGTGGCTGTCGAACTGTGCGAGCCCGACGCTGACGGTGGCTCGTATCCCGATGCCGCTCTGGTGCGGGACCGCCTCGGCGAAACGCCTCGCCACCGTCTCCGCCAGCGCCCTGGCGCGCAGCGCATCGTTACCGGACAGCAACGCGGCGAATTCCTCTCCCCCGATACGAGCCAGAACCGCATTCGGGCCCAGCACGCTTTGGGCGATTTCCGCGAATGACTTCAGCACCCTGTCGCCGGTCTCGTGCCCGTGGCGGTCGTTGATGGCCTTGAAATGGTCCAGATCGAAGGCCAGCACGGCTATTGGCCCGCGCTGCCTGCTGCGATCGACGATCAGCGCGCCCTGTTCGAAGAACCATCGGCGATTGCCCAGGCCGGTGAGGTAATCCGTCTGCGATTGCCGCAGGAGCTGCCCGTGCGATTCATCGCGAATCAGCTTCAGCAGGGCCATCGGCAAGATGACCGAGTACAGCACGCCCTCATAGATCGTGATCTTGCTGGCGATCGACTGTATCGACGATCCGTAGGCGGCCACCAACCACGGGAGGACGAAGGTCCTGGCCGCGTAGATCACGGCATGAATGCCGGCAACGACCACGACGATGCGCCGCGGCTGCAATGGCTTCATCGCATCGCACCGCAGCATCTCCCAGGCCGTCAAGGCGCTGACGATCGCAATTGGCACCGAACTGACGTGGCTCCAGACGAATTCCCGATGTTGCGGGCCCCACACGGCCCACACCAGCGCCATGACGATCAGCAGCCCGATGGAGCTGGCCCGGTATTCCCGGCCGTTCAACGATGCAACGCCGCGCAGCACAAGCAGATAGCCGCTGAGAACGAGCAGGTTGCTCACTGCCGATCCGATGGCGCCGGGCAGGTCGCGGCGGAACAGCACCGCCGCGCAGCCAATGGCCAGCGTCGCGAACCCCGCCGCCAGGATTCGCAATTCCCTGCTGCGCCTGGGGTTCGTCCGATGCTCCCAGAAGATCATTCCGGCGCTGACGAGGAGCGTTCCGATGGCGAGGTGATAAAGGGTAAGGAGATCGACGTGCATGCCAAATGTAAAGACATTGCGCCGATACATTGCGGCGGCCGCCGAATTTTACGTGGGAAATTGCATGGCGAGATCGTTGGGGTACCGATACCCGCCAGCAGAAGGAGGTTCAACGAGGAAATCCGGGGAGGGCTGAGTGGATCAAGGGGAGGCCACGATTCAAGCCGCTATTCAAGCCGCCAAGCCGCTATTCCTGCTGGATTCCGGCCTCCTTGACCACCTTTCCCCATTTCGCCAGGTCGGACTTGATCAGCGCGGCGTAGTCCTGCGGCGTCCCGCCCTGGACCTCGATCCCGGCCGCTTCAAGCTTGGCGCGTACCTCGGGGAGCTTCAACGCCGCATTGATCTCTGCATTCAGCTTGGCGACGATTTCCTTCGGCGTGCCCGCGGGCGCCAGGAAACCGCCATTGGTGTTGGCGTCATAGCCCTTCAGTCCTTGCTCTTCCGCGGTCGGGACATTGGGCAGGGCCTTGGAGCGGTTCCGCGTCGAAACGGCCAGCGCGCGGACGTTGCCGGCCTTGACCTGCTCCTGGATGGCGCTGATGGTGTCGATGAACAGCACCGTGCGGCCGGCCACCAGGTCGGGGTGGGCGGCGGACGAGCCCTTGTACGGAATCAGCAGCATGTTGGCGCCGCTGACCATGCGGAACATCTCCGCCGCCATCTCCTGCGCGCTGCCGCGGCCGGAAGTCGCGACCTTGGCCTCGCCCGGATTGGCCTTCATCCAATTGACCAGTTCGGGGACCGACTTGGCGGGAATTTTCGAATTGACTGCGAACACCAGCGGAATCACGTGGGTATAGACGATCGGCTCGAAGCTCTTTTCCGGATCCCAGCCGAGATTCTTGAACAGGTACTTATTGATGTTGTGGCTGCCGCCAACGATACCGATCGTGTAGCCGTCGGGCTTGGCATTGGCCAGCACCGCGGTGCCGAGGTTGTTCGATGCGCCGGGACGGTTCTCGACGATAAAGGGCTGCCCGAGCTTGACCGCCAGCTTTTCTCCGACGACGCGTGCAATCAGATCGATGCCGCCACCGGCCGGGGCGGGCACGATGATGGTGACGGGGCGGGTCGGGTATTTCGGTGTCTGTGCCGACGACAGGCCGGGGGCCATGATCAGCGCGGCAGGGATCGCTACGGTCGTGATCAGCTTGGTAAATGGCATGGTTGTCTCCTCTGTTTCTGGTCAACTGTTGTGTCAACTCTGGTGCTGCGCATCGCCGAGGCGCCAGCGAGCCGGGCGCGGGGACGCCGGGAAGCTGGGACGCTTTAATCGATATCAGCCGCGCCCGACGAAGGGCATGGCACTCGCCATGACGGTCATGGTCAGCACGTTCGCCTCGAGCGGCAGCGATGCCATATGACGCACGGCATTGGCGACGTGCGTGGCGTCCATCATCGGTTCCGGCGCTGTCGTGCCATTGGCCTGAAGCACGCCGCGCGTCATCCGCTCCGACAGTTCTGTCAGCGCGTTGCCGATGTCAATCTGGCCGGCGACGATGTTGAACGCGCGGCCGTCCAGCGCAAGTGCCTTGGTCAGGCCGGTGACGGCGTGCTTGCTGGCAGTGTAGGGCGCCGTGTAGGGGCGCGGGGTGTGCGCCGAGATGGAGCCGTTGTTGATGATGCGTCCGCCTTGCGGCGACTGCCGGCGCATCAAGCCGAAGGCCGCCCGCGCGCAAAGGTAGACGCCGGTGACGTTGGTGTTGATCACGTTGAACCAGGCGTCCAGCGGCAGCTCGTCCATCGGCACGGCCGGGGCATTGACGCCGGCGTTGTTGAACAGCAGGTCCAGCCGGCCGAACTCCCGTTCGATGGTGTCGAACAGCGCCTGCACGCTGGCGGGATCGGTGACGTCAGCAGGCACGGGCACTGCGCGCTGTCCGCGCGCAGAAGCCTCGGCGGCCAGCGCTTGCAGCGGTTCGGCGCGGCGGCCGGCCAGCACCACCGTCCAGCCGTCCTCCAGCAAAGCCATCGCGCTGAGGCGGCCAACGCCGCTGCCGGCGCCGGTGACGAGGGCGATTGTTCTTGAGGCGTTCAAGGGCGGGTCTCCTTAATGAGTTGTGAGGCTGGAAGGCTCATGCGTGCTCGTGCGTGCGTTCGTTCGTGCGCCCATGCGCCCATGCGCCCATGCGCCCGTGAGCTCGTGAGCCCGTGAGCCCGTGAGCCCGTGAGCCTGTGCGGTGGGGCGTGGGACCGATTGCCCCGCGCTCAGGTGGTCAGGCTCATCATCGGCCGGCCGCCGGCCAGCGCCTGCGCCACGCTTTCCAGCACCATCTGCGCCATCGCGGTCCGGGTCTCCCAGGTGGCGCTGGCACGATGGGCCTGTAGCGTCGTGCGATCGGATTTGCGCAAGGCCAGCGGTACGCGCGGCTCGTCGACGAACACGTCCAGACCAGCGCCCGCGATACGGCCGGCCGCCACGGCTTCGGCCAAGTCGGCCTCATTGACCAGCCGACCACGCGCCACGTTGACGAGATACCCGCGCGGCCCCAGCGCGTCGAGCACCGCGGCATCGACGATGCCCTCCGCCTTGTCGGCCGCTGCGCAAAGCACCAGCGCATCGCTGCGGCGCGCGAGCTCGCGCAGGTCGGCCACGAACTCGTGGGACACGTCATCCATGCGGCGCAGGTCGGTGTAGCGGATCGGGCAGCCAAACGCCGCCGCCCGCGTCGCCACCGCCCGGCCGACACGCCCCATGCCGACGATGCCAACATTCATGCCGCTGAAGCGGCGGGCAAGCGGAATCGCGCTCGGCTGCGGGTACAACTCCCACTGGCCATCTCGCACGAAACGATCCCCCGCGCAGATATTGCGGCAGGCCGCGATCAGCAAACCGATCGCAAGGTCGGCCACATCCTCGGTCAGCGCACCGAGGGTCGCGGTAACCGCCAGATTCCGGCCACGACAATATTCCAGGTCCACCGCATCGGTGCCCACGCCATTGATGGCCACCACCTTCAGCGCAGGCAACTGCTCCAGCATCGCCCGCGAAATCCCCGTGTGTCCGCCGGTAATGACGGCCTGGATGGAAGGCCCGTACTGCCGCAACCACGCCGCCTGATCGACGATCTCGAAGAACTTGTGGACGTCATAAAGCGAGGCGAGCTCGTCGTTGATGGCGGGAATCAGGATGGGATTCAGTTGCAGGATTTGCGGCTTCATGTGCGTCAGCGTGTGGTGTTTAGCGAGGCGTTGAACGTTGACGGCATAGTAGGTAATACTTGATCGTCATGGCAATATTGATCTATAAAATCAACATATAAACGTTACGAGTCATCATGAGCTCCTGGATTTCGATGGACGAGGCATGCCGACAGCTCGGCGTGCGACCGCAGACGATCTATGCCTATGTCAGCCGCGGCAAGCTGGAGGTGATGACCGACCCGGCCGACACGCGCCGCAGCCTGTACCGCGCGGAGGACGTGGCGGGCCTCGCCAAACGCAAACAGGCCGGCCGCAAGCACGAAACCCTCGCAACCAATACGCTGTTTGGCGCGGAACCCAGCATCCCGACCGCGCTTTCCACGTTCGTGCGCGAGCGGCTGTACTACCGAGGACAGGACGCGGTGTCCCTGGCTGGCTCGGCCACCCTCGAAGACGTGGCGCAATTGCTATGGGACGCGCAGCAACCGGTGGACTTCTCATGCTCGACCCGCGTCGCGAACCCCGGCCGTGTCGCGGCATTCAAGACCCTCGCTACCCTGGCCGCCACCGGCCACTCCACGCACGGCCGCATGACAAGGGTCCTGCATGTCGAATGCCAAAGCCTGGTCGGCCAACTCGCCAACGCGTTCGGCGCGCAACCGGGCCAACAGCCGCTGCACCTTCGCTTTGCCCAAGGGTGGAAACAGCCGGCGCACGTGGCTGAGCTTCTGCGGACGGCCATGGTTCTTCTGGTCGACCACGAACTGACGAGCTCCGCCTTTGCCGCACGCATCACGGCATCCACCGGCGCATCGCTGCCGGCCTGCCTGCTTGGAGGGCTCGCCACGCTCTCCGGCCCCTTGCACGGCGACGCCTCGGGCCGCGTCAAGGCGCTATTCGATGAAGTGGCGCGGCAGGGCGAGGAACAGGTGATTGCGCACCATCTGTCTACGGGGTTGCCTTTGCCCGGTTTTGGGCATCACCTGTATCCCGATGGCGATCCGCGGGCGGTAGCGTTGCTGGCGTTGTTTGATCCGCCGGAAGCGATAGTGCGTTTTATCGAGAAGGCGACGAGGCTGACGGGGCTGCAGCCGAATATCGATGTCGCGCTGGCGGCGATGGTTATCCATTACGGGTTGCCGGACGATGCTGCGTTCGCGATGTTTGCTACGGCGCGCAGCATTGGATTGCTCGCGCACAGCCTGGAACAATTGGGGGTGGGGCAGGTGATACGGCCGCGGGGGAGGTATGTTGGGGTGGTGCCGGGGACGATGGTGGAGAGGTGAGGGGGCAAGTGGACGCGGCGTTCAATGACGTTCGCATAGTTAAGCCGCGTCGGGTTCGAGTGATCCGACGGCAAGGCGTCCCAAAATGGGTGTGCCGGCATCGCCAGCGTGTCGGTAGCTCGTGCAAGCCGGCTTGGCGCTCATGCTATCCCGCCCCCATCTATTCACAATCATGGCGGAACCTTCGACACCGTAATCGAGCTTTTATGAAAGCTGCTAGTTACTAGTCAAATTCATGCGATTTGTTTGACCTGATATCCACAATTGCACGTTTCACGGTACGCTGGTTTTCCTTGTTCAGGTGACCTAGATCATCTTCTATTCGCGCGAGATATTTCTCGCCGCGGAACGAATCCGCCACTCGGGCGAGGATCAGGGCGACGTCTCCGCATCGACATGCGGTTAGCGCCAAATCGCCAGGATCCCATGAGGATGACATGAAGGCGTCGACTAGCTCCCGGCGCGCTGCTTTGCATCGGTCCCAATCATAGAAGGGAACAAACTTGAGGACGCTGGGTACCTCGTCGGCCTTTGCGAGTTCTCGATAGACTACAGGGAACAAAGCCGCAACCATAAGAGAGACAGGCTGGCTACGAGCGCTCAGTAGCGACGGCAAGAGCAAACCGGCAGCATTGACTAGGGCCATATACGAGGTCTTTTCCGCGTCGAACATGAGCGTTGCGCAGGCTTCGTTGGCCTCCCCCGTCAGATCGATGGCGTGGCGCCCCTGCAAAGCGCGGGCGATTTCATCGACAGCCTCGACAATGCGCACGCGCGCTGCAGACGGTGCTTTCTCAAAGACGATCAGGTTCCGGCTTGCGATCGCTGCGTCGTTGCCGCGCTCTAACCCTACCCTGGCAACCCAAGCGCCGTCCAATTGTGAGCCGAGGATGCCAAGCAGCATGGATAGAAATGCGGTATCGTCGCCCTCCAACGGGTGGCGCAGACAGGCTTCCATTGCTTGCTGGGCAATCCGAAATTTTTGAGCATCGTTGATCTTCGGGATCAGGAATCGGATGATGTGCACATAGGTGTTAATTGGAATATCGAGTGATGCAGCTCGAGTGAGTATGTCAACTGCGTCATCTGGTAGGCGCGAAACCACCCGCTCCGCAATTCCCTCATCGGTGAATAGCTCATTAAAGGCCTTGTGGTCGGCACGCCGCAGTACGCTGGTGAGCAGCTCAGCAGCCAGCTTTTCGGACAGCCGGTCTTCATTGAGAATCCAATGCATGTCCGTCCCGATCGCGTCCAGCGTAAGATCGAGTAATGCATCCCTGCCCGGCGAAGCATCTGACGAGATCAGGACGTCGCGGAGGACTGCCAGTCCGCCGATCTCCCGTGCCCGATCGATGAGCGCAGAACAAAGCAACTTCGCCTGGAAGGCGCCCGCGTCCCTGAGCCAACACAGTTCCGCAGCAATACCTTCGACGTCCAACTGCTTGAAGATGGCTGCGGCGGCAGGAAGCTGCCGGTCTTCGATCAAGTAGGGGAGCAACATGGCCCCGGCTCTGTCCGCGAGCTCTCTGTCCACGGATGCCAGAACTGCGCCCATTTTCCGGATGAGATTACTATCCTGAGCGATGCGATGAGTCAGCGGACCACCTTGCGAAATCAGGCGCGCGATAATGTCCGCCGGCGCTTCGGCAAGGATCTGCTCCACGCGCGGCGCAGCTCCGTTGCCGAGGCCGATGGCCACGCTAGGGACCAATTCGTCGATTGCACCGTCCGGATCGGGTTGTTTCAACAGGCTGATCGCACCATCGGGCGTGCGCTCCGCGAGAAGTGCTGCCAGTTGTACAACTGCCTTCCGACCGGCTGGCATGTCGTACCCCCGCATCTTTCGCGCCATCGCTCCAACGAAGTCCCAAGCGTTATGAGGGGGTAAATTGTCTGCAGCCCGTAGGGTGGCTTTGGCTAGCCGAGGTTCCAGTGATTTCATTGCCGCTGCATTGGCAATCAATCCTGAATTGGCGATATCCAACAACCCCAAGGCGGCGGTGGGCGATCGGTCGAGCTTGTCCATCAACTCGTCCCACAACAATGCTATTCGCAGGACAGCCGCGCTGTCCGCGTTGCGATCGCCCAGCAGATTTATCTCACGATCGGACAGCAGCCTTGGCACCGGTGCGTCGAAGACACGGCGCACAATCGTGCCCGTCCATCTATGTCGGTCTGCCTGTGCCGATCTGCCGTCCACTCGACGCCCTTGCCAGTCGGAAAACTTAGCCTTTGCACTCGAAGGTGCGAAGACGAGGTCTAGGTCGCGGCCAGCTATTTTACGGGGTGAGAGCGCGAACGTCGAAAGCGAAAATCGACGTCGCATGGCCGGCCAAAGGGCGATGAGCAGTCGTAACGCGATCAATTCGGGATCCGGTGCATCAAACACCGCCACCGGTTTCGCGTCTTCCAGAAAAAGCGCCTCGAGCAACTCGCTTGCGCCGAAGTCGGGGGCGGGAGGAAGCCGGTCTTCAGGCTGCTCCTCTAGTTCAATGCGTATCGCGTCCGCTTCGGTCGGCAGTTCGGCCGAACTGAGTAGGCGAAGGATGGAAGTTATCGACGTCCTGCGAGACCAGACTTCTGTGTCGAGCAGCATGCTCTTGGTTCGGACGCAGCCCGCCCGGGCAACGGTCAGGTCCTGCCATGTCCTGGCAATGACGTAGTGGCTACCACTTGGCAGCGGATAGGCTGACAGATAGGGTGAGAACTGTTCCTTCGGGCGCAGAGGTCCGGCAACGTCAGACAGACGATCCACCACTGCTTGGTCGTCCTTGGGCAGCATCAACGAAGACGCGAGGAGCTGGTGCCCCTTGCGATAGCCATGGACTTGAACTTCTGCGGTGATCATGGTTTCACAGGCCGACTGCCCAGGCGATGGGCAGCGTGACGTCAGGATTCTTCCGCCATCCATTCTCGTCACGTACAGCGACCCAACCCTTATCATCAAGCCCCGCTTCTAGGAACGTTTGCCGATAGTTGGGATCGTACTTGAGGTCGCCGCCGACAACGCTTAATCCAAAGATCTGGACATCAAGACGCGTTAGGTCCGCTAGCCTGCCGGCGACAAGGGGATATTCACGCTCCAGATATGCCGCAGGCCCATGATTGAACGTGCCAGGGTCGACGATGTCCCAAGCGGTAACAACGATCGAGAGGCGCGGTAGGCCGCCGTCCTGGCGATTTGCAAGGGAAATTTCAAGAAAGCGGATCAGCTCACACAGCATCACCTGTGTCGGGAGACCCTGGTCCTCCTCGCCCCCAAGTCTTTCCAGCATTTTGCGCGACGTTACCCAATCGAGCGGCCGCACATTCTGATCGGAATTGACTCGCACGAAGAGAAGCGCGGCGTCTGCTTGCCGAAGTTCATTCATCCAATCAGGGTCAATTTCGCTGTCGATGACAGCGTTGCGCCAAAGTTCCCCGGAAATATCCGGTACCACGACCCTCGCCCTAGGGCCGTTTTTCGTCGCGGCGACTACAACCTCAAAGTCGCGACGAGCGTCGCTGTGTTCGGAGCGCGGGGCGAAGCCTCCCTGAAACAGGTGATCGGCAACCTCAAGTACGAAGTTGATGTTCTCTGGTTGCTCCGCAGCATGCAGGGCACCTGCTCCGACGTCTAGCGCCCGCCATAGGCGACCAATATAGTTTGTCTTCCCGGAGTCCGGACCGCCAAGCAATATGATCGATCGGCTCATTGGTCCCTCCTATAGGCCAGGTAGGCGCGGCTTCCCTCCGTGGGCTCGGTCGAAGGCCAGAAGGTCGGACGAGCATCCGGCTGCCCGATTGTCCGGTTAATCAAATCGGCGATGCCGAATCCTGCCGGCACGTTTTCAGGATCATCGGAGAAGGGCGCCACGCCAACTATTTCGGCTCGGGCACCGCGTCGGGCGAGTTCCGCGTGCAAGCGGTCTGCTACGTTAGCGTTAAGGACATGCAAGTCTCGATGAGTCACCACGACCATCAAGCGCGGGGTGTGTGCGTCCAGCATCGTGTTCAGGCGCCCTGCGAGCTGGCCTACGCGGGCTATGAGTCCCTGCCGTTTTTCGATGTCGGCTAGCGACCGGCCATCGAGCACAATCCAGATGGCGTCGGCCGACTTCATGAAGTCGAGCCGATCCGATCTGGCCGTGTTAACCAGAGCCTGCGTCCATTCGCCCGGTAGGTCGGGAAGCGCGAGATCAACGCGTCGGCCGTCCGAAAGCCTGGCGAGCCTCAGATGGAGAAAGCCAGGGCGATGATCGTCCGCTAACTCAGTGTGAACTGTCATTTGTTCAGGCACGTTACCATGGTTCCAATCACGGGCGCCGCGCGCAATCTCCTCAAAGGCTGCCAGACTTCTGCTCTCCGCGAATGACCATCCCGTCAGCATCGCATGTGAGACCAGCAGGTAAAGGCTGGCCAAGCACGCCGTCTTGCCGGACTCAGGATCGCCGAGGATGCCAATCACATTGACGTATCTGGCGCCCATGATGGCATTCAAATCGTGCAATCCGAGCGTCCGACTGGAAGGAAACGCGCTGGCACGTACGGGTTGATCGAGCACTGCCGCGCCGAGTCGGTCACCGGATTCGGACGCTAGCTCATTATCAATCCTGGTATTGATCAATGTCTCACCGCCTTCTACGCTCGTCACGCGGTTGGAGCAGGATTGTGGGTCCCGCGCGAGCGCGCAGATGCCTGTCTCGTCAACGGTACAAGCGTCGAAATTGCAAGATCCGCTCATAGCTTGGCCGCGCCTAGCGAAATGACCGTGGCGAACCCGGCTTCAAGCAAGGCTCGCTCGCCCCACTCCGAAACACGCCGCTTCACCGCCGAACCTGCGTCGCGCACTTCACCGGTGGCCAATGCGTGGAGGAGAGGAAAAACGGTTGGATGGTCGGCGACACTACCTTCGCCGAACGCTGCAACGAGGGCCGCGCGGTCGTCGCCGACGGCCGCAAGTATTTCTGCAAGATCCAGTTCTGGATCTTGGTCAAGCGTACGGAGAACGATCTCGCGATGTACTTCGCAAGGAAGGCGACGAAGCATCTTCGCACCTTCGATGCCGGCAGCTACAATCCGTGTAGGCTCGGAGATCGCTGATAGCTGTCTGTTAAGTAGTCGGCTCCGACCGAGCTGTGCCCACCACAGAAAATCCAGTTCCTCTCGGTCGAGAGCGGCATTGCGGCGTAGCGCCTCTACTGTATCGGCTACCGCTTCGCTGAAGTTGTGGGTCACTGCCTTACTCTCGTCGATGCTGACCTCAACCTCAGAGGGATCTTTGACAACGGTCCGCTCTCTTGCCTTTTCGGCAGAGGTAACGCTCCAGTTCCTGGCCGCATCAAGGACTTCCCGACGGAGCTTCTCACGTCGCTCGGCCTCCAGGACTGGCTGATAAGAAAGGACTGACCACAGCGCCGCTGCATAGACGTCAGGGATTAGCCAGCCGTTGTTCCGAGGGCTGCCGGCCAAGATGGCGACCATCGCCATGCCGGCGCATACGCCGATCTCTAGCGGTCGCTCCTCATACAGGAATGAGGGCGACTTTTTCTGGATTGCACCTTGGACTTCACTTCCGAGCGCTGGTGAAGGGTTGCCATCGCCACCGAGAGCTTCAGCGACCTCCGCTGCCTTAGACAGAATTTTCGAGACAATCTTTTCCTTTCCCCAAGTCGTTGCTAGGCTGGCCGCCGCCGCCCGCCGGGAATTGACATCGTCGTCGCTTACTTTGACGCCAGAAATTCGCATGTGAACCGAGATATTTTCCATTATTTCGCCTCGTAAGTCCGCTCATCAATCAGCTCGTTTATCATCTTTTCGACGTCTTTCAGTTTTCCATCCCGGACGAGCATGTCAAATAGCCTGCGTTCCAGATTTTGCGACATTCCTTCATCGGAGTTTTCCGATAGTGCGTCGAGTTCAACGAGGATGCGCAGACGCTCCCCTTCGAACAAGTCACGAAAGAAACGGAGCCGAGCAGTCTCATAGCCTTCTATTTTCGGTGACATCTGCTGTGGCTCTCCTTGCGTCGATGCCGTCGGAGCCATCTCGATGATCGGCTCGACGGAACTTGCGCTTGCCTGTGGTGCTGCCAGTGCATCAGCCGGCTTGGTGGTTCTAGGTGAAACTGGTCCATCGCCATTGCGAAAAAACGGACAAGCTAACCGGAACCTCGGATGCTTTCCACCCAGGCGCTTGTGATCAGGTTCGAAGCGGGTACGTTGTGGGTTCCAAGCCCGAGGGTGGATTGTTACCGACAGCCCGTCGATTTCTTCATCCCAGTCGAACTCTATTATGTTGTAGGTGAAAGTGAAGATGTCGTCGGATTTATAGGGAACCGTGGCTCCGGCGGCAAGCATCATCACGTCGGTGCCCGCCTCGACGTTGTCGACAGATACCTTTGGGTCGTGTTCATGGCCCGAGATGAAAACTCGAGCTCGACTGCGAATGTAGTCCCGTACCTGATCCTGGTCCTTGTACCAGTTCAAAGGGTGGTGGACGAGAACGATATTCTCTACCCCATTTGTGCGTGGGATGGTGAACTGGCGCGCGCCGATTAGGAGCTCGGGGTTTTCGTCTCGCTCTTCACCATGACAAAGTAGTGCGGAATTGAGCCTGATAAAGCGGATCGCTCGACCGGGCGCAAGTGTTACCTCCATTTCGGAAGCAAACGCGCCCTCGTTATTGAGAGGGCAATTGTAGCCAAAGCTGAAGCGGCCGTAGTCCTCGAAACGGGCGAAGAGCGCTGCTCTATCGGTTGGGTTGTTGAGGATGTCCTCGTATTCCTCGGGGCCGCCCGCACGAATATAGTCGAGGATCTGTTTCCCAGAGAACGAAAGCTTGGATCGGTCGAGATCATGATTCCCCGGTACCATCTGCACGCGGTGGATTTCGACGCCGATACTCGCTGCCAGTTCATCCAGCCATTTGCCGGCTTTCTCATACTCCGACCACTTTCCCGACTGGGCGATGTCTCCAGTGACCAAGATGCCATGAGCGACCCCGCCAGCTATTTCGGAGACGACTTCCCTGGCATCGGCGATCAGCTGCTGCTTTACGTCAGCATGGATGTGAACTCGATCATCCTTCTCTTGACCAAAGTGGATGTCCGAAACGTGAACAAAGACTGCCGCCATGTGTCTCCCCCGCTTTTGCCGATGGCAGATATTTTAGTGGGAGTATTTTAAACGAAAAAAAATTCGGGCCCTCATTTGCCTGACATTGGCAAGAGAGAGAACCCTTCCATCGCTCGTCCTTCAGAGCTCTCGCTTCCTGGAGGCGCAAATCCACGTCAACCCGTGTTGGAAATCCCGAGGCGATTTGAGTCATATGGAATCGGATGTTTTGTTCAACGTGCGAAACGAGCCTTCGACGACGATCGGATTCAACACGTATCAACCCAATTGGTGAGGTTGCCGAGCGCATCTTGCTGCTTGAGCTTGCCGCCGCCAAAGTCCTCGGCGATCGGCTCGGGGACGGCGGCCATATCGACCGGAACCCATTCCGAATTGATCTGCGCGCCGGTGGTATCCGCCTGGCCGCCGCGCAGGCTTTGCGCGTAGACCGCGCCGGAGTACCGGCCTTCGACCTTGACGCCACCGGAGCTGTTCAGCATTGACGATTCGATGCGGGACATCGCGATATGGGCGACCTTGTCGCGCGCATTGATCGTCGTGCCTTCCCACTTCGTGAAGCCCACGCTGCCGCCCCTGAGCGCGGCGTAGCGGGGTGTCTCCAGGAAGGCCACGGCTTTGTCCATGCCGGGCATCATTGGGATGTTTGCCACGGCGCGCAGCATTGGGTTGCTGGCGCAATGCCTCGGGCAGTTGGTAGCGGGGCAGGCGATACGGCCGCGGGGTGATATGTTCGCGTGATGCCGGAGAGGGTGGGGGAGCTGTGAGACGTTGTGTATCGGCACGGCGTTTCACCCCATCCCCTGAACAATCAATCAATCAAATCAACCTCCCCTATCATCAAAAAACGGATACGCCGGCCCATGATCCCCAATCGGCGCCGCATCGGTAACCAACCCATGCACCGGATGCCACCAGTGCAGCAAGAACCCCGGCGGTTTCATGCGAAAGCGCGAAGGCGCCTGCGGGTCGAGGTCCAGTGCAACCTGGGGGGGCCGGGCGCGGTCATGGCGATGGTACTGCCAAAGCGCCCGGTGATATGCCGATGCAGATGGCCACACAGCACGCGCGACCGTCATACAATGACTGCACAAAATAACCATATCAATTGGCGTCGACACCAGACCCCGGCAGCCGCAACTCGTGCAGAATTTGCCTCTCATAGGCAGGCCAGTCCCTTGCAGAGTTCTCAATTGCGAGCTTGGCTAACGGTAGCTGGCGAAACAAATCATCGGTGAGTCGGCGGTAATCGCGATATAGGAGAATAAGCCCTTCTAACCCCTTGTAACCCCTTCGCGCGCAGTAAGGGGCCGCGAGCTTCCAGTTCACCTGATATTCGATCCACTCGGCGCCACGCTCCGCACAGACAATCCGTACAGCTTTTTCGACATCCTCCTGCCAAAGGTAAAGGACGAACGGATTGAGCGGAGCAGTGACTGCGGCTAGCGCCTGTACGTAGTCGAAAATCAACGCAGACTCGGCTTCCATCAGCAGCAGGTGGGTCAGGTCTCCATGAAACAGTTGGCCGTCCATTACTGGGATGGGGGTCTCCGCCTGTGTCGCCTCGACAAAGGCTTTCCACCTGGCTAGAGCACGGTCCGCGAGATACTGTGGTGTCGCGTCCCGCCACGGTTCAAACCAGTGTTCAAGTTCGTCTGTCGCGCGCACGGGGTGGGGCTCTGTTCTCTCGTGGACCGGCAACGCTGGCTGCCCCGCCTCTTGCAGATGTTTCGCAATGAGGCGCATCGTCGTTGACTTGCCTCAACCCATAATGCCCTCGACGATCACAAGCCGATGCGCGGTGGAAGGCTCTGCACTGCCAGATGTCGTCGAACTCATCATTTTCGCAATCGGAAGGACGCCTACGTTAGGCCGTACATGGGGATTGTCGACAATTTTCACACGTCTACTCATGACCGTTTTCCGCCCTCTGCGTGGTCTGGTTAGGGCTTGCGGGGGCACAGGATATTGTCGACCCATTGCTCTCGTTCAAGTTTCAAGAACCGATGTCTCGTTTCTATTCTGCTTAAGGCTGCTGGCGTCACCAGTCGGCTGATTGGCTTGTGCTGGTTCCAGCTCGATGGCCAGCGCCGTTGTGGCAAACAACCTCTTCACCAGCTTGCTAAGTCGCGCTGATTCGGGACTCTGATCGTTCGCAATCGCTCGGCACGCCTCCATGAAGCGGTCCGTCGCGTGACCGAAGTGCTGATCGTAGGTGCCTCGTTGGAGTCGCATCTGAATCATGCGGCGCATGAATCTCGGCAAGTCGTCGATGCCCATCTCTCGGATGGCCGACTCAAAATCGCAGGCCGTCGCCCGCTTCATCACAACTTCTTGCAACGTGCCCCAACCACTGTGCTCGATGATGTGGTTGCAGGCCTCTACCACGGTTGCCTGAGCCTGTTGTTGCAAGACGGCGTTGTTGAATGTGGCTTGAATGTCCGGATGCAAGGGGCTGCCAAACGGGTTGTTGTCGTCTTCCGGAGTGGGGCCTCCACGCGCCTGGAACACCGCAATCCAGGCTTGGATCACCTGCCCAGCCAAATGCTGCCCGCCATCCAATTCGCATAGAACTCCGTGGAGTTCCGTGGCGACATAGGGATCGAGCAGGCCTGCGATGGCGGAGAAACCAGCGGCTTCTGCAATGAGATCCGTATCGGTCGCCCGGTGGTCCCAGATCACTTTTCTGATGAAGTTGCGGGCACGTTGTCGAGCCTCGATGGTTCGCGCCTCGCCAACGTAACGTTCGATGATAGCCTGGACCTTTTCACTTTCAAAAAGGCCGGATTCCAGGAACTCCACGAGAACCTTCTCGAAATCGTCGCATCGGTCGATGCCGAGCTCGCTCATGAGCATCCGCCAACGGTCTTCGCGCTTTTCCTCTTCGGTGGGCTCCCTCTTCTCGTCACGAAGGAACGTTGACCACTCCGGATTTCCGACGTTCAAAGCGAACTGGAAGTCGGGACCATCCTCAAGCCCTCGGTAATGAATGGCTCCGAAGAGAACGATCGAGGGCACGACTCGCGCTTGAATCGAGTCGCTCAGATCTCTATTCGCGAGGATCTGATTGGCTGCCCGGATCACCTTCCCAATAATCCGAATGTTCGTGAGGCCACACGCGATGATGGCCGGTCTTAGCATTGCCTCGTATTTGGGCGAGGGCAGGAGCTTGATCGCGATTGAAAACGCTTCGTCTGGTGTCGTCGAGAGCTTGATCTCCTGGTCGATCACTTTCTCTCGAAACGTCGTCCAAAGCATCCGCTGCTCGCCCTCTGTCGCAAGCTGGTCATCGTTAAGAACGAGAACGAACCGAGTCGCGAATTCCTTGGAATATTCGTCAATGAAGCCGAGGATCTCGTCGATCCCGAGCTTCGCGTGCTTGCGTTCGATGTCGTCAATGACGATCACCCTCTCCCTTAAAGCGAGTGGCGCGACGAGCAGCAAGTTGAGATCATTGATGGCTGCGAGTGCCTTGTAGTGGGCGGCCGCAGCTTTCACCCCGCTCGTGAACAAATTCTTAACGACCTCAAGCTTGCCGCCGCCCACCGCCGCGTCAGGCAAAGCCCCCTCCATTAGCTTGCGTTTGACTTGGTCAATACTCGACAAGCCGAACAGCGACACGTAGAGCGACTTCTTGACCTTCACGTCGTTGGATTCCGCCTTGACCTCGTTCCAAAGATGGGTCTTGCCCGTTCCCCACCTGCCTGACAAGGCGACGACGTGGTTATCGACGTTTTCGAGCAGTTCGATTAGTTGTTTCTTGGTTCTCTCAAGCGACACGGCGGTCCTCCGTCGGCTTCCGGGGGTAGCGTGCCGACGTTGGCAACGGCTCACCGGGTAAGCGCGTTGGCATTATCGCAGTGGGCCGGTAGTCAGATCAAATCGCCAGGCGACTCACCTCGCGCGTGAAAGAAATCTCGGCTTAACCGACACGGACATGCCACCCCTATCTAGGCAGTTGTGATACTTGAGGATATCCGAAGGTCGGATGTCCGATTTGGAAGTTGATCCTCGGACGACCGTTGTTGGCCGATAGCGGGCAGTGTCCCGTGCAAGCCAAATACTGACGCGCGACCTGCAAAGTTGTTCCGAGAAACCGCGAACCGCTTGCACCCATTGCCTCCGCTCACCGCATCCCCCTCAATCAATCAACCTCCCCCCCTCGTCAAAAAACGGATACACCGGCCCATGATCCCCAATCGGTGCCGCATGGGTAACCAACCCATGCACCGGATGCCACCAATGCAGCAAAAACCCCGGCGGTTCCATCCGAAAGCGCGAAGGGGCCTGCGGGTCAAGGTCCAGTGCCACCTGGTGGGCCGGGCCGGGCGCGGTCATGGCGATGGTGCCGCCGAAGCGCCGGGTGATATGCCGATGCAGATGGCCGCACAGCACGCGCTCGACTTGCGGATGGCGCCGGACCACGGCCTCGAGCAGCGCGGCGTTCTCCAGGCCCTGCTGGTCCATATGACCGATGCCCGTGTGGAAGGGCGGGTGATGCAGCATCAGCAGCGTAGGGCGTTGCGGGTCGGCTGCCAGCGCGGCTTCCAGCCATGGCAACGCATCGGGGTCCACGCGTCCGCCGCTATGGCGCGGCACGGTGCAGTCGAAGGCGATCAGCGTCAATGGCCCCGCGTCGATGCGGTAGTGCACGGGCGAATCGCCATCGCCCGCGGCGAATAGATAGGCATGATCGGCAAACACGCGACGCAGTGCGTCCCGGCTGTCGTGGTTGCCGGGCATCAGCCGCACCGGTATTGGTAAGGTTTCGAGAATGCCCCGCAGGAAGCGATATTCGTCCTCGCTGCCGAAGTCGACCAGGTCGCCGGTGACCACGGCAATGTCGGGGCGCTGGGGCAGCGCCAACAGCGTATCGATGCATCGACGCAGCGCGTCGGCGGTATCCACGCGGCGGTAGGACAGCTTGCCGCCGGCCTTGATATGCAGATCCGTGATGTGGGCGACGAGGTAGGGCGTGGCCTGGGAAGCGGTCTGCATCATGCCGCGCTCCGTGTCGCCTCGGCGGGCACCGTCACCAGATGGCTGGTATCGATGCGCAGGCCAACGCGGTCGCCGGCCGACCAGCGGTCGCGTCGCGCGGTATCGAGCACGATCGGGGCAGGGGCGCCCACGTCGACCAGTAGCCGGGTCGCATGGCCGAGGAACAGCGCGGTGACGACGCTGCCGGTCACATGGACATCGGGCGCGCCGGGCGCGTCGGTCAGCGACACGTCCTCCGGCCGGAACATCAGCTCGGCCTGCGCCACCGCGATGTGTTGCGCCTCACGCGGCAACGCGCCTCCCGGCACGCGCCACACGTGGTCAGCCGCGGCCGCCGGCAAGCGGTTCATGGTGCCGATGAAGTCCGCGACGAAGGCATTGGCCGGATTCCGGTACACGTCCTGCGGCGTACCGCTTTGCGCGATGCGTCCCTTGTCCATCACGATGATGCGATCGCCCAGCGCCATCGCCTCCGCTTGGTCGTGCGTGACATAGACAGTCGTGATGCGCAGGCTGCGCAGCAGGCGGTTGATGTCGGCGCGCAGCGCGTCGCGCAGCTTGGCATCGAGCGCGGTCAGCGGTTCGTCCAGCAGCAATACGCGCGGCTGCACGGCGATGGCGCGCGCCAGGGCCACGCGCTGGCGCTGGCCTCCGGAGAGCTGGTCGACCCGCCGATTGGCGAAGGCGCTCAACTGCATCATGGCCAGCATGTCGTCGACGCGCCGCCGGCGGGTCTGCACATCGACCTTGCGCACGCGCAGGCCGTAGCCGATGTTCTCGGCCACTGTCATATTGGGGAACAGGGCATAGTTCTGGAACACCATGCCGACGCCCCGCTGTTCGATCGGCAGATGCGTGACCGGGGCGCCGCCGAACAGCACCTCGCCACCGGTATCGGGAAATTCGAGGCCCGCGATCATGCGAAGCGTGGTGGTCTTGCCGCAGCCCGAGGGGCCGAGCAGCACGACGGTTTCGCCGGCGCCGATGTCCAGATCCAGCGGTTCGAGGGCGCGCGTGCCATCGGGGAACGTCTTGCCGCAGTGGCGCAGGGCGATGGTGGTGGGCTCATGCATGGCGGGGGGCCTCCCTTTGTGGCTGGGGCTGGGACTGCGGCGCGCTGTCCAGACCGACTGGTGGGTTCAGTGAAGTGGTGACCGTGCCGGCGAACGGCACGGCCGTGTCCTGTACCGGATGTCGCTGGGCGCGTGCACCCATGGCGGACACCATCTGCATCACCACCAGCAGGGGAATGATCATCAGGAAAAACACGATGGTGTAGGCGGAGCCGATTTCCAGCCGCATCGATGCATAGCTGTCCGCGAGTCCGACGGGCAGTGTCTGCGTGGTGGGGGTATGGAGCATCCAGGTCAGGTTGAATTCGCCGACGGACAGCGTCACGACCATCAGTGCGCCGGCGAGAATGCCTTGCCGGCAATTGGGCAGCACCACCGTGAAGAATCGCTGCATGCGCGTGGCGCCGAGGCTTGCGGCCGCGTCCTCCAGCGTGCGGATGTCGATGGCCGACATGATGGCCAGTACCGACCGGACCATGAAGGGCAGGGTGAACAAGACATGCCCGATCAGGATGAAGACCCAGCTAGTGCGCAACCATGGCAGGCCGCCATACAGCAGGATCAGGCCGAGCGCGGTCGCCAGGCCGGGGATCGCCACCGGCAACATCAGCAGCTCTTCGATCAGCCGGGTCACGCGGCTGCGGCGCAGCGCCATGTAGTAGGCGGCCGGAACACCGAGCACCAGCGTGCAGGCCAGGCACGCCAGCGCAATGCCGAGCGACAGGAAGATGGTGTTGCGGTACAGGCCCCACACCTCCTGGACCCACCGCGTGGTCAGGCCGCTCTCCAGCCCGACGAAGATATTGTTGGTCAGGCCCGCCAGCACGGAGAGGGCCACGGGTACGGTCATGAAGGCGCAGACGGCGAGCGTCAGTGCCAATTGCGCCCAGTAGGCAGAGCCACGACGGACGGAATTCATGGGGGCGCTCCTATGCGGTGGCGGCAACCGCGTTGCCGGACAGATGCCGAGCCACCGCCAGCAGGGCCCAGGTCACGGCGCCGAGCAGGATCGATAGCGCGGCGGCCATGCCGAAGTTGGCGTAGTTGGTGAACTCGTTGTAGATGGTCAGCGGCAGCACGTCGAGCTGCGTCGCCAGCGTGAACGCGGTGCCGAACGCGCCCATGCTGGTGGCAAAACAGATCGCGCCGCTGGAAATCAGGGCGGGCATCAGCGCGGGCAGCATGACGTCGCGCACCACGCGCCACCGGTTGGCGCCCAGCGAGCGGGCCGCTTCCTCCAGCGAGGCGTCGAGCTTCTCCACGGCCGCCATCACGGTCAGGATCACGCGTGGAATGGAGAAATACAGGTAGCCGACGAACAGTCCCGCCATGCCATAGGCGAACGTCCAGCGCTCGCCGGCGAGCAGATCGCCGACCCAAGCGAGCAAGCCGTTGCGGCCGCCCAGCATGATGACCATGAACCCGATCACCACGCCGGGGAATGCCAGCGGAAAGGTCAGCATCGCGACCAGTACCGACTTACCGGGCACCGGATGCCGCTGCAGGAAAGTCCCCGCCACGCCGGCAATCGCCAGCGTGACCAGCGTCACCGATGCCGACAGCAGCACCGTGGACAGCAGGCTGTGCAGATAGCGCGGGCTGGACAGCACGGTCCAATAGACGCCGGCACCGTCGTCGCCTGCCACGCTGACCGCCAGCAGCTTGGCCATTGGCAGGCAGAAGAACGCCAGGAAAACGGTCAGCGCCGGCAATGCAAAGACGATCAGCGTGCGGGCGTTGGGTGAAGAGGGGCGACGGCGCATGGTGAGGGTGTCTCCAACCGAAAGGAGCCGGAAATAGGGCTGGCCGGAGCGACGTGCGCCCCGGCGCTGCGTCAGCGCACTTCCTTCAGGTATTGGTCGCTGAAGGCCTTCTGGACTTCGGCCATCTTGCCGTAGTCGATGGTCTTGGCGCGGGCGTAGTCCGAAGCGGGCAGGAAGCGGGCCTCGACCTCCTTGGACACCGCCTTGGCCCGTACCGGCCGCAGATAGGCATTCGCCCACAGCGCTTGGCCGGCGTCGGACAGCACGAAGTCCAGCACCTTGCGGGCTTCGGCCGGGTGCGGCGCCTTGTTGACCATGCTCATGACGTACGGCACCACCAGCGTGCCTTCCTTGGGAATCACGAAGGCGACATTGGCGCGATCCTTGTAGCGGGCGCGATAGGCGTTGAAGTCGTAGTCCAGCAGGATGGGAATTTCACCGGACAGCACGCGCGCATACGCCGTCTGCTTCGGCACGATGGGCTGGTTCTTCTGCAGGTCCTTGAAGAATTTCAGTGCCGGGGCGAAATTGTCGAGCGAGCCGCCCAGCGCCTGGTTGATTGCCACCGCGCCCACATAGCCGACGAAGGCGCTGGCCGGATCGAGATAGCCGACCATGCCCTTGTACTCGGGCTTCTGCAGGTCGGCCCACGATTGCGGCACCGGCTTGCCGCGCAGCGCATCGACATTGACCATCAGGCCCAGCGTGCCCGAATGAATCGCGAACCAGTGGCCTTGCGGATCTTTGAGGCCGTCCGGGATGTCATTCCAGTTGGCGGGCTTGTAGGGCGCCGTCACGCCTTCCTTCTGCGCCTGGATGCCGAACGTCACGCCGTAATACACCACGTCGGCCACCGGGTTGGCCTTTTCCGCGACGATCTGGGCCAGCGACTGACCGGAGTTCTTGTTGTCGTGCGGCACCGTGACGCCGGTCTTTTCCTTGATCGCGCGGATCTGCGCAGCCCAGTCCGCCCATTCCGGCGGGCAGTTGTAGCAGATCGCGGTTTGCGCGGCCGCAGCGTGGCTGAATACGACCGCGCCAAGCGTGGGCAGCACCCAGCGCAAGCGGCGCAGCCAGGACGAAGTCGATTGCATGATGCACTCCTTTTCTAGGTACGACGGTGGTGGAAAACGGCACAAGTCGATGCGAGTGAAGCGCGCCGATTCGGCTGCGGCGGGTGCTAGGCGGGTGGTCCGACGGTGGCGCCCGCGCGGATCGCGTGCGGCAGCAGCGTTGCCCGTGGCAGGCCACGGTCCGGCGCGGCGTCGGCGCCGGCGGCGTTCAGCCGTGCCAGCAGGCAAGCCAGCGCGCGGGCACCGATCTCGTTGTTGGGCTGCACGACCGTGGACAGCGGCGGCTCCAGCAGCTGGCCCAGTTCGATGCCGTCGTAGCCGAGCACGGAAATATCGCCGGGTACGGACAGTCCCAGGCGCTTCAGAATGGACATCACGCCGATCGCCAGCATGTCGTTGGTGCAAAACAGCGCCGTGGGTCCGCGCGGCGCGGTGACGAGGCGCCGAATGTGCTCGGCCTCCTCCGGCGTGTGCGTGGGCGTGTGGGCCGGCAGCGACAGCGGTGGTAGCGGTTCCAGGCCATGCGCGCGCATCGCGTCCTGATAACCCGCATAGCGTTGCTTGGCGCGGTCCGATGCGGCGAAGGCGCCCGATACCACCGCGATGCGCCGATGCCCGGCGGCGATCAGCGTCTCCACGCCGGCGCGTGCGCTGACGCGGTTGTCCACCGATACCCAGTAGTGTTTGCCGCGGCGCGTCCCCTGGTTGTACGCGAGCACATAGGGCACGCGCTCCGCATCGAGCTGGTCCAGCACCGCGCTGCGGGCTGCATCGGCCACCGTCAGCACCATGCCGTCGACCCGATGGCGCAGCAGATATTCGATCCGCTCGCGTTCGCGCGCGGGGTCGTAGCGGCTGGTCACCAGCATCAGCGAATAGCCTTGCGCGAGCGCTGCCTCCTCGATGCCGCGCCAGCATTCGGCAAATACCGCATTTTCGAGCGTCGGCAGCATGACGCCGACGATGCGCGTGCGCTGTGCCCGCAGCTTGGCGCCCAACAGGTTGGGCCGGAAGCCGAGTTCGCCCGCCGCCCGCAACACGCGCTCGGCGGTGTCCTGGCGGACCAGTTCCGGATTGCTGAACACGCGCGATGCCGTGGCCAGCGACACGCTCGCCGCCTGCGCAACGTTCATCAGGGTCGCGCCATTGGACGGCGTGGGCGACGCGGACGACGTGGCGAGGGGTGCGGGTTTACGAGGCATTCGGCTGGAACCGGGGTGGGGGGGTAAATGAAAACGTTTTCATTCAAGCCGCAAAAAAACCGGTGTCAAGGACAACCGGTGGTGCGGTGCGCCGCAAAAAAGCCGGCGCGGTCATGCGATCGGCATCGGTGGCCGAACAGGGGTGATTGTGCGCGGCGCAAATGACAGCAGGATGAAACTGGGGGAGGGCCCAGCAGGAAGGCGTTCGGGAAGGCGGCCGGCCCCGGATCTCTTCAGCTCAATTGGCACCGCCCCGCAGCAGACAGCCGTCGAGCACCGGCGTGGTACCCACGATGCCCGCCCCGGTGCACTCGACCGCGACCTTCTGTCCGCGCCGGACCATCGTGGCGCGCGCTTCCACTTCGCAGACCGGCCGAGCGGCGCCGCAGTTCTGCTGTTCCAGCAGGTTCGCGCGTACCGGCTGATCCGGGACGGTCGTGCGGATATCGAGATAGACCCGCGTATCGCCCTCGCGTCGAATCCCGCTGGCCACGCCCTCGACGATGAAGTACGCCCCGCGATAACGTTGGTCGGCGCTGTCGCGATCTTCGCGATAGTCTTGCAGGATCGCGGCCGCCTGGTACACCTGCAGGCGATCGGCGGATCGCGTTGGGTCGATGCTGAACGGTTCGAGTGTGCCGCCGCGGTAAATGCCGCCCGCCGCGCTGGCGGATGGAACCTGCGACGCGTCCGCAACGGCAGAGGAGGCGGTGTCGCTGGCATTGTTCTGGTCGTTGCCCACCAGCCACAGCATGGCGATGACCGCCAATAGGATCAGGGCAATGGCGATTTGTCGGGTCTTGTCAGTCATTGAGGGATAGGTGAAAGGGCCGGCCCCCTCGGGGGGGCACGGCATGCGGGATGCAGCCGAGGGCGGCAGTCTAGTCGTCTTTCCTTTCAACATCCGTTTCGCGGTCGCCGTGGCAACCGGACGTCAATAAAAAAGCCCGGGCGTTTTCTCTCGCCCGGGCTTCTTTTGACGCGTCAGAGGCTTATCCCTTCGCCAACTTCACCGAAGTCGCATCGCCCGTGATGTATCCCACTGCCGCCCCAAACCGATCCTTGTAATTGGCCCGAACCAGCGGATCCAGCGTCGGCTTGACGATGTCATGCAACGGCGATTCCCAATCTCCCGGATGCTGGAACGAACTCATGACGTACGTCCATCCGTTGATCTCGTCGACCGCATGCAAGCCGGTCGATTCCGCGCCGGCCGGCGTCGACAACACGCGCGACAGCTTCTTCGTATCGACGTTGTAAGCCCACAGGAAGTTGTTGACGTGGGTATTGCTGTCCTCGCCGATAAACAGCGTGCGCAGCTTTTCCGAGAACTTCAGGTTGTCAGGCGTCGCGATCTTGTCCGGGTTGGCGAAATTGCCAACCGCGTCCTGCTGCTTGAGCTTGCCGCCACCGAAGTCTTCGGCGATCAGTTCCGGGACGGCGGTCATATCGACCGGCACCCATTCGCTGTTGATTGGTGCACCGGTGGTATCGGCCTGGCCGCCGCGCAGGTTCTGCGCGTAAACCGCGCCCGAATAGGGTCCCTCCACCTTGACGCCGCCCGAGCCGTTCAGCATCGACGATTCGATGCGGGACATCGCGATATAGGCGACCTTGTCGCGGGCGTTGATCGTCGTGCCTTCCCACTTGGTGAATCCCAGGCTGCCGCCCTTGAGCGCCGCGTAGCGGTGCGTCTCGAGGAAGGCCGCGGCCTTTTCCATGCCGGGCATCAGCTTGACCCACTGGAAGCCGCCATTGAACGGGATGCGGGTATAGCTGGCATCGGCCGGATCGGTGGTCTTGACGTCGAAGATGTCGGTGGCCTTGATGCCGCCGCGGACCAGCGCGCGGATTTCGTCGCTGGTGGCGTGGCCCAGCGGAATCCAGCTCAGCGTGGCCGAGCCCGGGCCCGTGCCCGACGTTTGATTCCACTTGCCGACGTACAGCGAGCCGGACGACAGGTCGCGCGCGCGGTCGGCGATGAACATGAAGGCGCCGCCGTTGGTGGCGTCGTCGCCCATCAGCACGGTGCGCTCGTCGGGCGCGACGCAGACCAGCTCATGCGAGATCCGGCCCAGGCAGTAGTGCTTGACGATGGAGCCGGTGCCGTCGGGGTTGACCGTGACCTCGGGCAGATGGCCGTAGTCGTACGGCGAGGCCGCGGTCGGGTCGCCGAAGGTGTAGGTGCTGAAGCGCTGGAACTGCGTGTTCGACGCGATCGTGAAGGCGTCCGGTTCGTATTCCTCGCTCGACAGGTGCGTGTTCCACGGCGACAGGCTGGCGCCGCAGGTGATCCACAGCCCGCGCGCGGACGACGTATCGACGTTGTGGTACTTGACCAGCGTCAGCTTGCCGGTGGCCGGGTCCTGGTCGAGCGTCAGGATCGCGATCGGCGAGGGCAGCATGCCGTAGGTGGAGGCGCCGGCCTGGTCGCGCGTGGTGTATTCGAACTGCACGACCGCGAACACCGGTTTGCCCTTGACGCCCGGCACGTTGGCGTCCGCCAGCGTCAGCAGCGAGCTTCCGTCGACGCAGTCGGAGAAGAACTGGCGCTCGCTGCCGGGCACCGAGCGGTCGACGATCGGCTGGTTGTGGATGTCGAAGTAGCCGCCGGCCACGACGGTGCCGCCCTTGCCGTCGGGCACCTTATCGCCGGTGATGAAGAAGGGCTGATAGGCGAGCTTGTAGGTCTGGCTGCTGCCGTCGCTGAACGAGACCTTCAGCTCGGAGCCGACCGTGGTGGTGGCCATGGCCGCCGGCGCCGCCAGCGTCGGGGCGCTCATGCCGATGAATTCGGCGGTGGTGAAGGTGGCGGTCGGCGTGCCGGGGTTCGGCGCGGTGTCCGCGTCGTCGTCGCCGCCGCAGCCGGCCAGCAGTACGGCCGAGGCCGAGCCCAGCGGCAGCATCGGCGAGGTGGCAAGGAATTTGAGAATGGTGCGGCGAGATGGATTCGGTGTTGGCTTCATGTTGTTGAAAGCAATCTGAAAGATCGACGCTGCAAACGACGATGCCCGGCGGGTGGCCGGGCATCGAGTGGGACCGCTCTTCGGAGCGCAGTCGGGATGGTAGGCAGCGTTCATGACAGTTTTTTGACAGCGGGGTTGATCGCCTTCGGCCCGCGCGGTGCCCTCAGTGGCCTCCGTGCCCTCAGCGTCCTTAGCGCCCTCAGCGCCCTCAGCGCCCTCAGCGTCCTCAGCGTCCTCAGCGTCCTCAGCGTCCTCAGCGTCCTCAGCGTCCTCAGCGCCCTCAGCGGCGGCAGCGGCCGCAACGCCCTCAGCGCCGGCAGTGCCCCTCAACGCCCTCAGCGCGCATTGACGTCCCGCTCGATCGCGCGTGCCGTGACCAGCAACTGCGGCAGCAATTGCCGCAGCGTTTCTTCGACCGTCCAGCGCGACGTCGACACCGCGATGTTCACCGCGCCGATCGGCTCGCGCTGCCGGTTCAGGATCGCCTTGGCGATCGAGATATCGCCGATGAAGGACTCCTGATCGTTCAACGCATAGCCGCGCTTGCGCGCGGTCTGCAGGGCCGTGCGCAAGTCGGACAGCTCGGTGCGCGTATGCGGCGTCATCGCGCGGCGCGGCACGCGGGCAAGCAGCCGCATCGCGTCGTCGATATCCATTTCGGCAAGGATCGCGCGCCCCGCGGCGGAGCAATGGATCGGCAGGCGCGAGCCGACATGCAGATCGACGCTGACGGCACGAAAGCCCGGAAAGCGCACCACATAGACGATCTCGTCGCCTTCCATTTCCATCAGGTTGACGGTCTCTGCAGTGCGGCGATTCAGGTCTTCCAGATGGGGCAGGGCGCGGTCGCGCAGCGAATCGCTGGACAGCATCGCGTGGCTCAGGTGCAGCACCTTGCCCGATAGCGTAAACGCCCGGGTTTTCGGGTCCTGGCGCAGATAGCCGAGCGCGGTCAGCGTATGGGTGATGCGCTGCAACGCGCTGCGGCTCAGCGACGCGTGTTGGCAGAGCTCGGTCAGGCCGACCGGGCGGCCGATGTCGGCCAGGCGCTCGAGCACTTCGAAGGCCTTGCCGATCGAGGCGATAAAGAGCGGATTGGCGGAGCGGCTGTCGTCGCCGCGCTCATCGCCTCGCTCATTGCTGCGCTGATCGCGATGCCTGCCACCGCCGTTCGCCGCCGCGATCCGGGCCTTCGATCCCCGCACTGCCTTCGCCGTCCCCATTTCGCGATTCTCCCGCCCTGATTCGCCGCAAATATCGCATACCGATATCCGCTATTGCGCCCGCGATAGTGAGCCACTTACATTCGAAGCCGTCAAGACATCCACCCATACACCGATTCCCATGGAACATCAGAACGCGCCGATCCCACCGTCCCGCCCGCCACGCGTTGCCGTGGTCGGAGCCGGCATCGTCGGGTCGGCGATCGCGTACGAACTGCAGAAGCGCGGGGCCGAGGTCACGCTGATCGATCGTGACGAGCCGGGGCAAGCCTGCAGCTACGGCAATTCCGGGGCGATCAGCCCGGGCTCGGTCGCGCCGCTGGCGATGCCGGGCGTGCTCGCCTCGTTGCCGAAGATGCTGCTGGACGAACGCAGTCCGCTGTATCTGCCGTTGTCGTATTTGCCGCGGGCCTTGCCCTGGCTGCTGCGTTTTATCGCGTCGGCGTCGCCGCGTCGCGTCGAGCAAGCGGCCGAGCGGCTGCATGCCATCCACGTCAACGCGGTGCAGCGGCATCGGCAGCTGACGCAGGAGATCGGCGCGCCCGAGCTGCTGATGCAGCGCGGCCATCTGCATCTGTATCCCGATGCCGGGGCGCTGGAGAAGGACGCCACCTCCTGGCGCATGCGCAAGGAATTCGGCTACGAGTTCGAGACGCTGGATCGCGCCGGCATCGAGGCGCTGGAGCCCAATGTCGGCAAGCGCTATCAGGTCGGCGTCTTTCTGCAGGATCACGCGACCATCGTCAATCCGGGGCGCTATGTGAAGGCCATCGTCCGGGCGTTCGAGCAACGCGGCGGCCAGTGGCGCAGGACCGAGGTTCGCGCGCTGCGGCGCGCGGACTTCGCGGGCCGGCCGCGCTGGTGCGTGGTGGAGGCGGATGGCCGCGAGGACGAATGCTTCGACGAGGTCGTGGTGGCCGCGGGCGCGTGGTCGCGCAAGCTGACGGCGCCGCTGGGTCTCGAAATTCCGCTGGAAAGCCAGCGCGGCTATCACGTGCAGTTTCGCGATGCCGCGCGCACCGTATCGCGCACGGTGGTGCTGGCGGACCGCAAGGTCTTCGTCACGCCGATGGAGGAGGGACTGCGCGTCGGCGGCACGGTGGAGATCGGCGGGCTGTCGCGGCCGCCCGACATGCGCCGCGCGGCGATGCTGGAGCGCATCGCGCGCGAGACCTTCGACGGGCTGGACGATCCGGCGCCGGCCCGCTGGATGGGCCATCGGCCCTGCATGCCGGACTCGGTGCCCATCGTCGGGCCGGCGGATGGCCACCCCGGACTGTGGCTGGCAGTCGGGCACGGCCACCTGGGCGTGACGGACTCGGTCAATACGGCGTATCGGATTGCGGATGCGATGGTGAGCCCGGCGGCTTGACACGCTGATCCGGACGCCACCCACCGAACGGCGCTCACCGAAAGCCGCCCAGCCCCGCCGATACCGCGTTGCCATTCTGATGTGACACAGGGGAGCTCACCATGAAACGACGCAAATTCCTCGTCGCCTCGTCGATCTTGATGACGACGGCGCTACCCCGGCTCGGCGCGGCAGCCGATTGGCCCGCGCGGCCCATTCGCATGGTGATCGGCTATCCGCCAGGCGGCAGTACGGATGTCGGCGGCCGGCTGCTGGCCGAGCAGTTGTCGTCGCGGCTGGGCCAGCAGATCGTCGTGGAGAACCGCCCCGGCGCCAGCGGCACCATCGGCGCGGCCTCGGTGGTGCGGGCGGAGCCGGACGGCTATACGCTGCTGCTGGCCGCCTCGCCGGAGGTCTCGATCGCGCCTTCGACGATGAGCCTGCCCTACGATCCGCGGCGCGATCTGAAGCCGGTGTCGACGGTCGGGAGGGTACCGTTCCTGCTGGTCGTCAATCCGGCGGTGCCGGCGAAGACTCTGGCCGAGTTCATCGCTTACGCCCGTGCCAATCCAGGCAAGCTGAACTATTCCTCGTTCGGCGAGAACACCTCCAACCATATGGGCGGCGAGCTGTTCAAGCGGATCGCGCGCATCGAGGCGGCTCATGTCCCGTACAAGGGCAGCGGCCCGTCGATCGCCGACGTGATCGCCGGCCATATCGACTACACGCTCGACACGCCGCCCGCGGTGCAGGAGCACATCAAGGCCGGCAAGCTGCGCGCGCTGGCCGTGGCGCTGCCGTCGCGGCTGCCCTCGCTGCCCAATGTGCCGACCTTTGCCGAAGCGGGGCTGGCGGACTTCACCGGCGGCACCTGGTGGGGACTGCTGGCACCCGCGAAAACGCCCGATGCGGTGGTCGCGCGGCTCAACCGCGAGGTCAACGCCATCCTGCAAATGCCTGAAGTGCGCCAGCGTTATGCCTCGCTCGGCGCGGTGGTGCAGGGATCGTCGCCGGAGGCGTTCGGGCGCTATATCGACGCGGAAATCGGCAAATGGAGCGAGCTGGCCAAACAGATGGCACCGGCCGCCAAACGATAAGGGGGAGACCATGACAAGGACGCTGCTGAAACACGCCACGCTGATCGACTGCGTGGAGCCGGTCGCGCAGCGCGACAAGGCGGTGCTGCTGGAGGACGGCATGATCCGCGAGATCTTCCATACCGGCGATCCCGCCAGCGTGGGTGATTGCGAGGTGGTCGACCTGCAGGGTGCGTTCCTGATGCCGGGCCTGTGGGACGTGCACATCCATCCCGACTACTTCCCGACGCTGATGGATATGCCGCTGCCCGACCAGGTCACGCTGTTCGGCCACAAGCTGCAGCAGGGGCTGCTCGAATCGGGCATCGTCGGTTTTCGCAGCGCGGGCGCGCACAGCTTCATGGACGTTGCCTGGAAGCGCGCTTTCGATTCGGGCCAGCATCTGGGCCCGCGCGTCTTCGCGGCGGGACATTTCCTGACCACGACTGGCGGGCATTTCCTGACCTCGGGCCATGCGCTCGAATGCGATGGCCCCTATGGCTTCGTCAAGGCGATCCGCGAGCAGATCAAGCATGGCGTCGACCATATCAAGCTGAATCTGTCGGGCGGCATTCTGGGGCCGGCGTGGGACCTGCATCGGCACAGCTTCCTGCTCGACGACGAGATCCGGGCCGCCTTCGATATCTGCAAGCTGCGCGAATTCAAGATAATGGCGCATGCCACCAATCCGGCCGCGGTAAAGGCCGCCGTCCGGCTCGGCGCACATTCGATCGAACATGGCTACATCATGGACGACGAGTGCATCGAGGCGTTGGTCGAGCACGGCACCTGGTATGTGCCGACGCTCGCCATCAGCCATCTGACGCCGGGGCAGGCCACCAATATCTTCGAGCGGCGCTGGTCGAGCGAGCGCAATCTGGCCCACGCGCTGTGCTGCCGGGCCGAGGCGGCCGTCGAGCAGCACACCGAGGGCTTCCGCAAGGCGCTGCGCGCGGGCGTGCGGATGGCGCTGGGCTCGGATATCCGGCCGCTGAAGGACGCGGCCTTGCTGGAACTGGGGCTATGGGTGCGCGATGGCGCCACGCCCTGGCAGGCGATTCGCGCGGCGACCGCGCATGGCGCGGCGGTGTGCGGGGTCGGCGACCGCTTGGGGACCATCGAGACCGGCAAGATCGCCGACCTGATCGTGGTCGGCGGCAATCCGCTCGAGGACGTCAACAACGTCCGTCAATTGCAGCTGGTCTTCAAGGACGGCCGGATCGTCTCGGACAAGCGCGGGCGCGCCCAGCCGTCGCAGCAAGGCTAAGGTTCAACCCCAGCGGCGCACGCGGCCGGTGTCGATGTGGATGAAGTTCTCGCTGCGGTAGAAGCCCACGCCGCCGGCCTGCAGCGATACGGCCGCGTCGCGCAGGTCGTCGAGCGCCACGCCGGGCAGACGAATGTCGATCGCCTTGCCGTCCATATGCAGGCTGTGCTTCGCCACGCCGCCGCCGCGCGTCTTGCGCAGGCGCGAATTGGTATTGGGGCTGCGATAGCCGGAGATGACCTGGAACGGGTTGTCGCTGCCCAGCACCGTGCGCAGCTGGTACAGCACGCCGAACAGCTCCGGATCGATGGTGCCCACGTCGCCCGAATAGTGGTCGCGCAGGAAGCGATTGAGCTTCAGGTGGGCCTGCGGCAGGACCTGTTCGCCCATCGCGTAGACCAGCGACAGATGCTCGCCGGTGTGGGTGTGCTCGAAGGCCAGCGCGCGGGCGCCCGGCACATTGGCGAGCGCCAGTTTGGGCGCCAGGGCCGTCAGGCCGGCGCTCAGCGCCAGGCCGCCAGTGCGTTGCAGGAAGCGGCGCCGTGCCGGATCACGTGAATACGTCATGATGTGATGTTCTAGCTCGTTTGGCTCGATGTTGCTTGTCTCAGGAGGTCAGGAGGGTGGGGCGCTGGCCGCGCGGTTGGCCGGCGGCGTGGCCCTGACGGCCGGCGTATGCGAGGCTCGGCGCGCGGCGCGCTGCTGCAGCGCCTGGCCGAGCACTTTATCCTGGCCGTAAATGTCAGCGAGGAAGTATACCCGTCCATCGGCTCTTGCGATGGCCGTGCCATAAGCCAACGTTACCGGCAAGGGATTGACCAGCGAGACGGTGCTGGCCTTGCCGGCGCCCATCGCCTGCCGGATCCGCTCCTCGGTCCATTCCGGCATGTCCTTGAGCACGAACTTCGCAAGCGCGACCGGATCCTCGACCCGGATGCAGCCATGGCTCAGATCACGCCGGCCACGCTTGAACAGCTGCGGCGCCGGCGTGTGGTGCAGATAGATGGCCTGGTTGTTCGGGAACACGAACTTGATGTCGCCGAGCGCATTCAGCGGCCCTGGCCGCTGGCGGATGCGCATCTGACCGTCCAGCACGGCCTGCATATTGGCCGCGTTCAGCTGCTTGATGACCTCGTTACCGGCCACGAACTCGAAGCCCTGGCGCTTGAAATAGGCCGGATCGCGCTGTAGCCGCGGAATGATTTCCTTCTGCGCGATCGAGCGCGGCACGTTCCAGTACGGGCTGAACTCGATATAGCGCATGTCCTCCTTGAACAGCGGCGTGCGCGTGTCGAGCGCCTTGCCGACGATCACTTTCATTTCCAGCCGGATATCGAGCTTGCCCTCGTGGAACTCGTAGGCGCGGAGCATGAACTCGGGAATGTTGACGACGATCATGCGCGAGCCCTCCGCCAGCGGGGTCCAGCGCAGCCGCTCCATCGTCAGCACGATCTGCCGCACGCGCGCCGACGGCGGCGTATTGAGCTGGGCCAGCGTGGCCGGGCCGATCACGCCGTCCGCTTCGAGGCCGTGACGGCCCTGGAACGCCTTGACCGCGGCCACCAGCGGTCCGATATAGGTCGCCGGAACCGGTGTGCCCGTCGGCAGGTCGCCGAGCGCCGTCAGGCGCTGGGCCATTGCGGCCAGTCCCTCGTAGCTCTTGCCCTCGGTCAGCTTGCCTTCGGGCAGCGCGGGCAGCGGGGTTTTCCAGTGGGGCAGCGTGGCGAGCTGGCGGTAGCGGGCCAGCGCATCGCGCAAGGTGCCATACAGCGGGAACGTCGGCGCGGCTTCGCGGATCGCGGCCGGCAGGCGGTTCGCCGCCAACGCCGCGCGCAGATAGCTGTCCGGGTCGAACGGCTTTTCCTCGGCGATATTGAAGTTCGCATGGACCTTGCGCGGGTCGACGCGGCCGCGGTGCAGATCGGACAGGTAGCGCTGCATCGCCGCGGTCAGGGCGCCATCGAGGCGATCGGCCGCCTCGGGTGCCAGCGCGGGCCCATTGGCGGCCTTGGCGACGGCGTCGCGCAGCATGTTGGCATCGTAGTCCTCGGCATCGAGGCCGTCGGCGGGTGCATTGACCAACGCGGCCACCGCCTGCTGCGCGGCGGGAGTCGGCTTGCCATTGGCGAACCACAGGGGCTGGGCCAGTGCGCCGGTGGCGAAGCTTGCCAGCAGGGCGGCCAGCAGGACCATCGGCAAGGCGGTCAGCGCGCCGGCATACCAGCGCCGGCAGCGTGCGAGCAGAACGGGGAAGGGCGATTGCAGGGCGTGCAGGTGGGACGTTTCGGCAACAGTCATCAGGGATCCGGAATGGCGTACCAGTCCATATGCTAGCCCAGGATGCCGGCAGGCAAGGAATCGTGCACAATGCGCGTTCCCGCTGACGAGGCCGTGCCCGATGAAACGATTGCTGATGATGTTGCCGCTGGTCCTTGCAACGGTCTTTGCGTTGGGCGGCTGCGGCGTGCTTGCCGCCCCCTGCCGGGTCGCCTCCGCGGGCCTGAAGATCGTGCCCGTGATCGGCGATGTCGCCGCGCTGCCGACCGATGCCTGCGCCGAGGTGATCGACTGAGGCTGAGGTGATTGACTGAGGCCGAGGTGGTGATGGGGCCGAGGTGATCGACTGAGGCGGCGGTGATCGACTGAGGCGTCGGTGACCGACCGAGGCCGAGAGCGAGGTCGCCGCCGATGCCGCAGCCGCAGCGCCCTAGCGGTACGACAGCACCAGTCCCTGGATCAGCTGCGTCCACCCCTCCAGCATCACGAACAGCAGCAGCTTGAATGGCACCGAGATCGTCGTTGGCGCGATCATCGACATCCCCAACGCCAGCAGGATCGCCGCCACGATCAGGTCGACCACGACGAAGACCAGATAGATGATGAAGCCGATCTGGAACGCGCGCGTCAGCTCCGACAGCGTGAAGCTCGGGATCAGCACCATCATGTCGTCCGGCTGCAGATCGTCGGCGCGGCCCTCGGGCCAGATCCGCTTGGCCGATTGCACGAAGAAGGTGCGGTTGCGCTCCTCCGTATGCTTGATCAGGAATTCCTTCAGCGGCCCGCTGACCGAGTCGTAGACGGTGACCACATCCCCCACGTTGAACGGCGCATTGCTCTGCGCGCGCCGCTCGATCGCGTCGAAGGCATCGGCGCCGATCGGGGCCATGATGTACGCGGTCAGGATGATCGCGATGCCGTTGAGCACCATATTGGGCGGCACCTGCTGCAGCCCCAGCGCGGCGCGCAGCAGCCCGAACACGATCACCAGCTTGGTATAGCTCGTCACCATCAGCGCGACGAACGGCGCAATGCCGAACGCCAGGATGACGGTGAGGATCAGTACCGGGTTGTACAGATTGCCGCTCATGCGTCGCCCGCGGCGAAGCTCGATACGCGCACGCCGAGCCGGTTGCCCACCGCGATCAGCGTGCCGGTGCCCAGGATGCGGCCGCCGGCGACGATGCGTACCTCGCTCTGTTTCAGCGGCTGGGGCAGTTCGAACACATAGCCGGGCCGCACCTCGCGAAGGTCGGCCAGCGCCAGCGAGACATCGCCGACCTCGAAACGCAGCGACACCTCCAGCTCTTCCAGCCGGTCCAGGGCGGCCGGCGCGGCGTCGGGATGGGGCAGCTCGCGCTGCCCGTTGTTGCGGTCTTCCATGCTGTCTCCGTGAGCCGACGGCGCGGCGGGGGCGCCGGTCGGGCGTTGAATCGTGATGCGGCGACCCTCGGCCAGCGCGGGCCAGCCCAGGCCCGCGGCACCGGTCGTGCAATGGACCGCGAGCGCGCCGCCATGCGTCTGCCAGTGTTCGATGCCGACGATGTCGCCCGGACGGATGTCGCGCATCTCGCCGACCGCGATGGCGGTGGTGCCGATGCGCACGGCGAGCGGCACCTGCAATTGCGCCAGCCACGGCGGCAGCGAGGCGTCGGGCTCGCGTTGCAGCAGCGGTAGCGCGCCGAGGCGCTCGGGCTCGTCCAGTTGCAGGGTGGCGTGCAGCGTCTCGCTGGCGGCCGCGACATGGCGGTCGTTGCCGCCATTGCCTGCATTGCCCGCATCGGCGCCACCGGCTCCATCCCCGATGCGCCGCAGCGTCAGCCCAAAGCACGGCGCGCCAGAGCGGAGGCCGCCGCCGTCCCCGTGCCACGCGAACGGCTGCCGGGCCGTGGCCGCCACCAGGTCGGCGACGGGGGCCAGGGCATCGGCCATCAAGGCTTGACGCAGCAGGGCCGGCAGCGTCTCCGCCGCACCCTCCACGCCGAGCAGGCGGCGTTCGCTCGGCACATCGAACAGCAACTGTCCGCGCGTCTCGCCGAGCGTGAAGGCGTAGGCGTTGGCGCTTGCGTTGAGCCCGCCGTTGGCACTGACCTTGGGGTTGGGGTTTGCATGGGAGTTACCCCCGCCGCTGGACGAGGGCAAGCCGCCCGCCGCGGGGCTCTCATGCGGCTCGAAATGCAGCAACCAGTCGGCGCCGGCCACGCGCAGCCGCAGCGGTGCCGTCCGGCACAGCAGGCGATTGGCCAGGGCCGCCACATCCGCCTCGACGTGCGGCAACTCCGGCGCGGCGTCCAGTTCGCGGATCGCCGCCTCGCCGCTGCCAGGGCGATGCAGCCGCACGCGCGCACGCGCAGGCCCGCGGCGGCCCGCCGACATGGGACCTGCCGACGCAGGAGGTTCGCTGAGCGCAATGGACGTCATGGATGGCAGAGGCATGGCAAGGCCCGCCGGCGGCGGCGAGGACCGCGGCGGTCGCAGCCAGTTGGTGAGGCCGAAACAAGCGAGACCGAAATAAACAAGACGGAAATACGGGAAGAACGATACGGAAGCAGGTGCAGCCCCGTCCACTACGAGCCTTGGTAGTGGGGACTGCGGCGGCCCCGTCCGCAGCTCCGCCGCTACGAATCCTCGGTATTGGTCGCGTGGCGCAGCCGCCATACACTGCGCTCACCGTTCGCCAGGGGTGCGCCGCGGCGGCACGGCCTGCGTGGCGCGTGTGGCCCGCGTGGCCTTCACCCAGGTAGCGCCATCGAGCGCGGACAGTCCGGGCCCGTCCCGGCGAACGGCCGATCGAACCATCGCAGCAGCCCACATACCGCGTCATGGCAAAACTGTCGGGATTCACCAAGGGGATCGGCCCCGCGCCGGGCCTGCAGCAGATGGCTGCGGCGGCCTCGCGCCAGTCCGACATCGCGCTGACGCTGCTGCTGTTTGCGGTGATCGCACT
>Ga0065721_10004090_pt1 | contig 72819 bp, 61 predicted proteins | sample Mesricmetagenome_FD_59108 | JGI IMG/M metagenome (GOLD analysis project Ga0065721, IMG submission 59108) | Mesophilic microbial community from rice straw/compost enrichment Sample: eDNA_1 v2 (version 2) | ecosystem: Engineered > Solid waste > Grass > Composting > Bioreactor | place: USA: Davis...
GAGGCCGAGCCAAAATTTAACGGAAACCGAAGATACAAGGGACGTGCGGTGAGGAGCGCAATGCGCTCCGGCCGAGCCCGGTGCCGGAAGGAGCTAGGACACTCCCGACGCCGCAGCCCACCGACGCCTCTCAGGCCGACTAGAACATCCCGATGACGCGGAAAACTTACGCCCCTCGGCACGAGCTAGAACATACCCACGGCGCGGACCACCGAACACCTCTCAGGCGAAGCTGGAACACCCCGATGACGCGACCACCAACGCCCTCGGCACGAACTCGAACATCGCGATGACGCGGAAAACTTACGCCTTACGCCGGTTCCACTCTTACATCGACGTCCGAATCATCCACAGCTCGGGGAAGAACCGCAGCTCCAGCGCCTTGTTCAGATAGGAAACGCCGCCGGTTCCCCCGGTTCCGCGCTTGTAGCCAATGATCCGCTCGACGGTTTTCATGTGACTGAAGCGCCAGAGCTGAAACTTGTGGTCCAGATCCAGCAGCCGCTCTGCGAGGTCATACAGATCCCAGTTGTCATCGACGCTGTGATAAACCGCGAGCCACGCCGCCGCCACTTGCTTGCTCGCCTGATAAGGCTGCGACCAATCGCGATCCAGGTACTCCTGTGGAATCTCGAAGCCGCGACGGCTCAGTAGCCGCAAGGTTTCATCGTAGATGCTCGGGCTGTGCAATGCCCGCTGCAGTTCCTCGTACGCCTGCGGATCGCGACGGTGCACCTCGATGGTGTCTGCGTTCTTGTTGCCGATGATGAACTCCAGCATCCGGTACTGGATCGACTGGAACCCCGACGCGCGGCCGAGCTGATTGCGGAACAGGGAATATTCCGCCGGCGTCATGGTCGCGAGCACATCCCAGGACTGCACCAGCTGCTGCTGAATCCTCGACACTCGCGTCAGCATCTTGAATGACGGCCCCAGGTCGTCGCGCAGGATGTGTTCGCGGGCCGCCGTGAGCTCGTGCAGGCACAGTTTCATCCACAGCTCCGAGGCCTGGTGGATGATGATGAACAGCATCTCGTCGTGCTCGAACGAGACCGGATGCTGCGCCGAGAGAATCTGGTTCAGGCCGAGGTATTCGCCGTAACTCTGGGATTCGCCGAGGTCCCAGTGGACCTGCTCATCGGAGAAGTCGACCGGGGGGCGCGTGGGCGTGTCGGAGCTGGACATGATGCGAATCGGAAGTGGTGGATGAATGGCAGGGTCGGCGCGGTGCGCCGCGGTGTCAACCCTGGATGCCTCTTGTTGCCTACAAAGCTTTCCGTAGCCGCTGCCAGCGAACGCCCGGCGCTATTCGAACATCCAGCCCGGCACCGACTGCCAGCCTTTGAGCAGCTCTCGATCCAGGCGGCGGTAGTCGGGCTCGTAATGCTCCACCAGCGCCCAGAATCGGGGCGAATGATTCATGTGGCGAGTGTGACAAAGCTCGTGCACGAACAGGTAACGCACCACCGCCGGCTCGAGAAACATCAGGCAGACGTTGAGGCTGATCGTGCCGGTAGCCGAGCAGCTGCCCCAGCGGGTGCGCTGTCGGCGCACCTGGATGCGGCTGAAGTTCAGCCCCAGCTCGCGAGCCACGGTCTTCAGCTGCGCGCCGAGCTCATCGTAGGCCAGGTCGGACAGCCACTCGCGCAAGGCCGTGGCGATCGCGGCCTCGTCATGGATCGGGCCGAATATCTTCAGCACGCCGTCGTCGAACAATTCCGGCCGGATCGAGGTCGAGCGCGTGTGCTCGTAATGGACTGAGAAGGTGCGGCCGATCGCCGGCACCTGGATCTCGGTCGGCGGCCCCGGGCTCACCGGCGCGCCGACCGCGCTGAGGTCTTCGACGCGGCGCGCGATCCACTGGCTGTGAGAGCCGACGAAACGTTGCACGGTCGTGGGCGGCACGCCCGGCGGCACGACGACTTCGACTCGACCGCCGGGGTATACCCGCACCGACATGCGGCGCGCACGACGACTGACGCGCACCGTCCAGCGCTCGGAGGAGTCCCGGGACTCGAACAGCTGCAGTTGAGCGGACATGAATCGAGACGACAGTAAGCGAGCTCAGCGAGGGCGGTTGGCTGCGGTCTGGAGCAGCTTTTGCGCCTGTCGATAGTCTGGCGCAAGCACCAGCGCTCTTTCCAGCACATCGCGCGCCGCGACCATCTCGCCGCGCTTCAAGTAACTTTCACCCAGCAAGGTCAGCGCCTCGGCATGCCCCCAGTCGGGCTTGCCCGGCTGCGAGGGCGGCGCCGCCTCGAACCTGGCGACCACGGCGCGCCAGCGCTCGATCGCCGCTGGATCGGCTTCCGCATCCGCCGAGCACAAGGCATTGATGAACAGGACGCGGGGATTGTCGGGGCCGAGGGTCAATGCGGTGCGCATGGATTTACTACGCACGCAGCCGGTCGAGCCCCGCTGGATCGATCCTGGCTCGTACGTGTCACACGCGGCCTCGATGGCGTAGATCTCGGCCATGCGCGGCTCCTTCGCGATAGCCTCGCGCGCATGCTGAACGCAGGTCTTGGCCGCTTTGCTGGCATTGGATCGGGTCGTCGTGCGGGCGCGCTCGTCATTGGGCTCGCCGAGCAACTGCGCGAGCTTCCATTGACCGTAAGCGAGCTGATATGACTTGGCTGCCGCCAGGCTCGAATCGACCTCGAAGCGTTCGAGCTCGGTGACCATGTTCTCGAGTGCGCGGCTGTCGCCGGTGTAGAAGGAGAACTGCAGGCGGGCGACCAGATCGTCGAATTCGGCGGTCGAGCCGGCAGTCGCGGACGAGGCCACCGCCAGCAGCAATGGCAGCAGCCACCGGCGCAGTCCTGTCCGACCTGCCCATGCACTACAATTCATGGCTGGAAGATAGCACAGACGTTGCAAATGACGGTTGATCCGCCCCGCCTTTCCGCCACTTCACGCACGTTGCCAGCGCTGCTGGACATCGGCCTGAATCTGGCTCACGACAGCTTCGATCACGATCGCGACGCGGTCATTCAGCGCGCGACCGAGGCGGGCGTGACTCGCATGTTGATCACGGGCAGCTCACTTGCGAGCACGCACGCTGCCATCGCTCTGGTGCAACAGCATCCGGAGCAGATGCGTTGTACCGCCGGGGTTCATCCCCACCACGCCGTCGAGCTCGAGTCAGCGCAGCTGCAGGCGTTCAACGAGCTCGCACGACGACCCGAGGTGGTCGCGGTCGGCGAATGCGGCTTGGATTATTTCCGCAATTTCTCGCCGCACGAAGCGCAACTGCAGGCGTTCGAGCGTCAGCTCGAGCTGGCCGCGCAGGTGCGCAAGCCGGTGTTCCTGCATCAGCGCGACGCTCATGAGGATTTCATGAGGGTCATGGGCAAGCACCGTGCGCAACTGACCGGCGGCGTCGCGCATTGCTTCACCGCGGGCCTGGCTGAAGCCCGCGCCTATCTCGATCTCGATCTGTACATCGGCATCACCGGCTGGATCTGCGATGAGCGGCGGGGGCAGCATCTGCGCGAGGTGGTCCGGCACATCCCGGCCGATCGGCTGCTGATCGAGACCGACGCGCCATATCTGTTGCCGCGTGATTTGCAGCCCAAACCGCGAAGCCGTCGTAACGAGCCCATGTATCTTCCGCACGTGCTCGCGGCCATTGCCGAAGCGCGCGGCGAGCGAATCGAGAGCCTGGCCGAGATCACTACCAGCAATGCGTTACGCTTGTTCGAGTGGCCCACGGCCTGAACGAACCTGGATGGAGAGCTATGAACACCGAGCAACTGATGCGTTTCGTCGGCGAGGTCTGGGACAAATCCATCGTGCCGGCGCTGTGCGAATACATCCGCATTCCCAACAAGTCGGCGCATTTCGACCAGGACTGGGAGAAGCACGGCCACATGGACGCCGCCGCCGAGTTGATGCGGCAGTGGTGCGAGGCGCATGCCCTGCCCGGCATGAAGACCGAGATCGTGCGCTTGCCGGGACGCACGCCGTTGCTGTTCATCGACGTGCCGGCGACCGGCAGCAGCAACGGCAACGATTGTGTGCTCATGTACGGGCACATGGACAAGCAGCCCGAGTTCACCGGCTGGGCCGAAGGGCTGTCGCCCTGGACGCCGGTGATTCGCAATGGCCGTCTGTATGGTCGCGGCGGTGCCGATGATGGTTACGCCGTGTTCGGCTCGCTGCTGGCGTTGAAGGCACTGGCCGAACAGAAGATTCCGCACGCGCGCTGTGTGATTCTGATCGAAGGCAGTGAAGAAAGCGGCAGCCCCGATCTGCCCGCCTATATCGACGCGCTCGCCGATCGTATCGGCGAGCCGTCGCTGGTCGTGTGCCTGGATGCGGAGTGCGGCAATTACGATCAGTTCTGGTGTACGACGTCCCTGCGCGGCAATCTCACCGGCACGTTGCGTGTCGACGTGCTTCGTGAGGGCGTGCATTCGGGGATGGCGAGCGGCATCGCGGCGTCGAGCATGCGCATCGCGCGTCAGCTGCTCGAACGGGTCGAGGACTCGGCGACCGGTCGCATCAAGCTGGAGGCGTTGCATGCAAACATTCCGGAAGATCGCGTGGCACAGGCGCGAGCAGCCGCGCAAGCCTTGGGAGCCGAGGTGTATCGCAAGCTGCCGATGGTCGAAGGCATGCAGCCCATGGATAAAGATCCCGCCGAGCTGTTGTTGAACAGCACCTGGCGGCCGACGTTGTCGACGACGGGCGTCGATGGCATTCCCAGCCTGCCGAATGCGGGCAATGTGCTGCGCCCGTACACGGCCTTCAAGCTGTCGTTCCGTATTCCGCCCGGCGTCGATCCGGAGCGCGCCGGCAACGCGATCAAAGAAACATTGGAGAAGGATCCGCCGTACGGCGCGAAAGTTCGTTACGAAGCCGATCCGGGCGCCGAAGGCTGGAACGCGCCCTCCACCGCTGCGTGGCTCGCGGCCGCGATGTCATCGGCATCGAAGAATTTCTTCGGCAAGGATGCGATGTACATGGGGGTCGGCGGCACCATTCCGTTCATGGGCATGCTGAACACGAAGTTTCCCAAGACGCAGTTCCTGGTTACGGGCGTGCTGGGTCCGCAATCCAACGCGCACGGGCCGAATGAATTCCTCGACATCGAGACAGGAAAGAAAGTCACGGCCTGCGTCGCGCAGGTCGTCGCCGAACATTACCGGCGCGCCTGACGCTCGCTTGATACCACGCTGCCCGCGGCGCGCTCCGCCACAAAAAAGAAACAAACCCCTCTCCAGCGGGAGAGGGGTTGGAGTGAGGGTCTTCTCTTCAGGAGATCGGATTCGCCTCGGCGTGACGTTTCACATTGGCCCAAACGTCACCGAACGCCGCCGTGATGTTGCCCCTGGCCTTGTCGACCGGCGGGAAGTCATCGGTCAGGTCATCGATCCGTAGCACGTTGCGCGGCTTGCCCTTGGGGAACTCGCTTTTCACCGTGAACAGCAGGCGCCCTTCCACCGGCACCTCTCCCGTCAGCAACCGGACCGCTGCCATACGGTCATACAACGCGTGCTGTGGGTTCGGAAAGGTGTAGCGCTGCTTCTTGCCGATCGCGGTCCACTCGAGCATCTGATCGCCGCCGAAGATCGCGCCCGGGCGGTCCAGCAGGTCCGCCACCAGCAGTCCGCGCTGGGTGAGCAGCAGATAATGCACGTGGATCTGCCCGCCGTTGCCGTTCGGGATCAGCACGTTTTTCAGCATTTCGTACGCGACGCTGGCGATGGCCGCCTCGTTGTCCTTGCGATAGCGATACGCGCGGAACAACAGGTACAGCCAGGCGATGAGTGCCACCACCGCCGCGGCGATCGCGGCGGGAATCGCCCAGAACGGAATCTGCTCGGGAAGCTGCATGTATCGTCTTAGGCCTGTTGCAACTGCGTCCGTAAAGCCGACAGGGTGGGTTCCAGTTCCTGTTCCTGACGCGGCAATGACAGCAGCTTGGCCAGCGCCGGCGGTACGGGAACCTCCCGCCCGGTCTGCGGCTCGACGATGTCATTGAACTTCGCCGGATGTGCGGTCGAGACGATCACCCAATGGCCGCGCGCGCCTCGCGACAGCATGCGCCGATAGACTTTTGCAGCCGTCGCGGTGTGCGGGCACCAGATGCGGTTGAGCTCGTGCGAGTCACGGCGCAAGGTGCCGCGGATCTCGATGTCATCGACGCTGGAGGCGCCCAGCTGACCCTGCAGCTCATCGAACTCGGGATGCAGCGAGCGCAGCCGCTCCATGTTGCTCGGATTGCCGACGTCCATCGCCGACGCGAGCGTCGCCACGCTGGCCCGGGGCTGCCATTCGCCCGAGCGCAGGAAATCGGTGATGGTTTGATTGGCATTGGTCGCGAGCACGATCTCCCCGATCGGCAAACCGACGTGGCGCGCCCACACGCAAGCCATCGCGTTGCCGAGGTTGCCGGTCGGAATGATGTAGTTCGGCCGGCGGCCCAGCTGGCGCCACAGCTCCAGGCTCGACCTGGCGTAGTACACCATCTGCGGCAGCAGGCGGCCGACGTTGATGCTGTTCGCCGAAGACAGCTGATGCGATTCCTGGAGCGCCGGATCGAGGAACGCCTCCTTCACCATGCGCTGGCACTCATCGAACGTGCCCTTCACGGCGAAGGTGCGGACGTTGCCGCCCCAGCAGGCCAGCTGCTGCGCCTGGCGCTCGGACACGAGCCCCTTCGGATACAGCACGGCGACATCGACCCACGGTTTGTTGTGGAACGCCGCGGCGACCGCACCGCCCGTATCGCCCGAGGTGGCGACCAGGATGGTGAGCTTCTTCGGCTCGTTGCGACGGATGCGCTCCATGGTGGCGGCCAGGAAGCGTGCGCCGAAATCCTTGAACGCGCAGGTCGGGCCGTGGAACAGCTCGAGCACCGAGGCCGGCTGCGGCGCGTGCTCGAGTGTCACCAGCGGTGCCGGGAAGTTGAATGCTTCGCGGCAGATCGCACCGAGCTCGCTGGCGAGCGCGTCGCCCTCGAAGAACGGTGCGAGCAGACGCTCGCCGATCTCGGGCAGCTCGTTCAAGCCGTCGAACTGGCGCGTGTTGAAGTGAGGGAACTCGCCGGGAACATACAAGCCGCCATCCGGCGCGATGCCACGGGCGATGGCTTCGCTCAGCGAAGCGCGTTGAGATGCGTCTCTGGTGCTTATGTAGTACATGGAACGAAAGGAATCGTTGAGGGTCCGCTGCTTTCTGTTCCGTTAGTCCACTACTCTCGCACCCACCGCGTCGAGCGTGGAAATCCACGCATCGCATTCCATCTTCACGGCGGCGAACCCAGCCACCATCGCGTCGCGGACGCGTTCGGCGTGCTGATGCTCGCACCACGCAAAGATCGTGGGGCCGGCGCCGGAAATGGAGCAGCCCAATGCGCCATTGCTCATGGCGCCCTGCTTCACCGCCTGGAAGCCGGGAATCAATACCTGCCGCTGCGGCTCGACGATCACGTCCTCGAGCGACTCGCGGATCAGTTGCAGATCGCTGGTGAAACAGCCGGTGATGAAGCCGGAGATATTGGCGGTCTGCCAGATCACATCCGACAGGGAAACCGTTTTGCTCAGGATCGAGCGCGCCTCGCGCGTGTTGAGCACCATGTGCGGGTGGACCAGCACGCAGCGCACGCTCGGCGGCACCGGAATCTGTTTGACGTTCGGATTGTCGATGCCCACCGTCAGCACCAGTCCGCCGAACAACGACGGCGCGATGTTGTCGACGTGACGCGAGCCGCTGGCGACCTGCTCGCCCTTCAACGCGAACTGCAGCTGTTCCAGCAGCGTGAGTGGCTTGGGCAATAGCGCGTTTGCCGCAACCACGCCGGCCACCGCGGACGCCGCCGAGCCGCCAAGGCCCGAACCCAGCGGAATGCCCTTCTCGATCGTGAGCTCGAAGCCGAAATCCAGGTTCAGGTCGCGCACCATGCTCAGAACCGCCATGCCGGCAGTGTTCTTCTCCGCTTCGCGCGGCAGATCGACGGTGGTGCCGGTGATTGCGTTGATGGTGACGCCGGGCGTTGCAACACGACGCGCGGTCACTCGATCGCCGATCGCCTGGAAGCTGTGGCCGAGCACGTCGAAGCCGACCGCAACGTTGCCGATGCTCGCGGGCGCGAACGCCGTTGCCGATTGCCTGCTCAAAGCCGTGCTCCAAGGTACGCGCAGACGCGCAAGAGATCGCCGAACACACCGCCCGCGGTCACTTCCGGACCCGCGCCCGGTCCCTGCACTACCAGCGGATTCTGGTTGTAGCGCGAGGTCAGGAAACGCACGACGTTGTCGGTCAGATTGATGTTCGCGAAGGTGTGCGACCGTTCCAGCTCGACCAGGCCCACCGACGCCTTGCCGGTGGCTGCATCCAGCGAACCCACGTAACGCAACACACGATCGCGGCTGCGCGCCGCCCTCAGACGCTCCGCCATGGGGGCATCGAACTCGGGCAGTCGGTCGAGGAATTCCTGCGGCGAGCACTGCGTGAGCGCCGGCGGCACCAGGCCTTCCAGGTGCACGTCGCCCAATTCCAGCCGCAGGCCCATCTCGCGACCGAGAATGATGAGCTTGCGCGCGAAGTCGAGGCCGGACAGATCGTCACGCGGATCCGGCTCGGTGTAGCCCTTCGCCTTCGCCGTGCGCACGACCGAGGAGAATGGCTCGGAGCCGTCCCACACGTTGAACAGATACGCGAGCGTGCCGGAGAGAATGCCTTCGATGCGCCAGATCTGATCGCCCGTATCGCGCAGATCACGCAACGTCTGAATGACGGGCAGGCCCGCGCCGACGGTTGCTTCATACAAATAGTGCGCATTGCCCTGGCGACGCGCTTCGTGCAGGCGCGCGTACAACTCCAGCTCGGAGCTGTTCGCCTTTTTGTTCGGCGTCACGATGTGGATGCCGCTGGCGAGCCACGCCGGATAGCGCGCGGCGACTTCGGAGCTGGACGAGCAATCGATGATGATCGCGTGCGGCAGGTGATGGGCTCGCACGTGATCGGCAAAGCGCGTGAGATCCGCCTCCTCGCTGCGCGATTTGAACGCATCGCGCCAGCCGGTCAGCGGCACTTCGGCATCCGACAGATGCATGCGCTTGGAGCTCAGGATGCCGCGCACGCGCAAGTCCAGCTTCAGATCGCGCGACAGACGCTCCACCTGCGAGGCCATCTGATCGAGCAGCACGCCGCCGACGGTGCCCGGGCCGATCAAGCCGATCGAGACCGTGTGTGGCGAGAGGTAGAAGCTCGAATGCACCGAGCGCAGCGCGCGTGAGGAATGCTTGCCATCGATCACGGCGGAAATGTTTCTTTCGGAGGCACCCTGCGCGATCGCGCGGACGCTCACGCCGGCGGAACCGAGCGCGCCGAACACCTTGGCAGCGACCCCATGCGAGCCCGCCATGCCATCGCCGACGACGGCGAGAATGCTGCAACCGACATCGACCTCGACGCTCTGAATCTGCCCTTCGCGCAGCTCGCGTTCGAACGCCTGACGGATGACGACTTCCGCACGCTCGGCCTCGGCCTGCGGGATCGCAAAGCAGATGGAATGTTCCGAGCTGCCTTGGGAGATCAGGATCACGGAGATTCCGTGATCACGCAGCGCGCCGAACAGACGGTGCGCGGTGCCCGGCACGCCGATCATGCCGGCGCCTTCCAGGTTCACCAGCGCGACCTTGTCGATACAGGTGATGCCCTTCACCGCGATCTGCGAATTGGGCTTCTCGCAGATCAGCGAGCCGGCCTTCTCGGGGGCGAAGGTGTTGCGAATCCAGATCGGGATGCTCTTGCGCACCGCCGGCGCCATGGTCTGCGGATGGATCACCTTGGCGCCGAAGTACGCCAGCTCCATCGCTTCGTTGTACGAGAGCGAGTCGATGACCTTGGCATCGGGCACCAGGCGCGGATCGGCGCTCAGCACGCCATCGACGTCGGTCCAGATGTGAATCTCTTCCGCGTCCAGCAGCGCGCCGAAGATCGAACCGGAGAAGTCGCTGCCGTTGCGGCCGAGGGTCGTCTGCAAGCCGTTGGGATCGCGCGCGACGAAGCCAGTGATGATCAGCGTCGCCGGATCGGACGGCGTGATGCGGTCCATGTTGGCTTGCGAAACCTCCCAGCGAACGGCTGGACCGAGCGGCCCCCATTCGACCGAGACGACATCGCGCGCATCGACCCATTGCACGGCGCCTGGACGACGGCCGCGATGGCGCAGATAGGCACTGAACAAACGCGTCGACCAGATCTCGCCGTAACCGGCGATGAGATCGCGCACGGTCTGCGATGCCGAGCGGATCAGTTGTACGGTCTGGAGAATGCCGGCGATGTCGCGGCAATCCTGTTCGAGCTTGGCCATGTACTCGACGCGCGCGCCGTCCGGCAGCAGCGTATCGGCGATGACCTGATGACGATGGCGCAACTGTTCGATGCGCTCGGCCAGCGTCGTTTCCTGTTTCTCGGCCGCAATGACCAGGTTCAGCAGGCCGTCGGTCACGCCGCGGCACGCCGAAAGAACCACGCCCAGCCGCGGATGCGGATCCTGTTCGAGGATCCGAGCCACGCGCTCCATGCAAGCCGCATCGGCGACGCTCGAGCCGCCGAATTTATGTACGCGCCAGCGCTCCACTTGTGTCATCTCTTCTGGTTGAGAATGCCTGTCCCGCGCACGCACATCTTCCCGTCTGCCTGACCGGCACAGGATCAGAGGACTGGAGGGGAGCGCGGCTGGGAGGGCGACACTCTACTGACAGCAACAGAATGGCGCAAGCTGCCGTCTTGCCGGCATTTTTTGGCGCGGGGAGAGTCCCTGGAAGCGGCCCGGGCGGCGCCTTAAGACGACGGCTCGCCGCGGCCGAAAGCCAGCAGGGTGCTGGACTGCTCCTCGCCCGCCGCCGCCGGGAAGCCGGGCCGGGAGAAGCACAACGTCTCGCCCGGGTCGGGCGCCACGTTATTGGCTTGTTCGTTCACGTACATGACGCGCACCGGCCCCACCTGAATGAGGTCCCGGTGCCGCAGCGCGCGGCGAATGATCCGCCGGGAGTTCACCAGCAGGCCGTTGGTGCTGCCGAGGTCGAGCAGCAGATCCCGGCTGCCGTCGCGGACGATGAGCGCGTGGTAGCGGCTGATGAACACCGAATCGATACGCACGTCGGCCTCTTCTCCGCGCCCGATCAGCACGCGGTCGGCTTTCAGCGACACTTCGCGCTCCGGCTCGCCCTGCGTGGTGATCACGAGCTTGGCCTGTCGGGGCGTCGAATCGAGGGCCGCGAGTTGGTCGAGCACCGCGGTTTCCATCCGCATCCGACGAGCAACCCAGCCGAGATCCTCGATCGCTTTGTCCAACGCCGAGCTCGTCACCGCGCTGGCACCTTCCTCGCGCGCATGAATCAGTGCGCGCTGGCACAGCTTGTTGATGTTCGCCGGAATGCCCAGGCTGCAGGCGTGTATCTGAGGCAGCAGCGTGTACGGCATCAGTGCGTCCGGACTCGGCGCACCGGCGGCACGCAGGCGATGCGCGACATAGGCGGCCGTCTGGTCCTCGGAAAACGGATTCAGCGAAAACTTGGAGACGTTGCCTGTTACCAGCTCGACCATGCGCGGCGATTCGAGCACCAGGTTCAACGCGGGCTGGCCCAGCAGCAGGATTTTCAGCACGCGCACCCCGTCGTGCTCGACGGCCGCGAGACACCGCAGCTCCTCCAACACCGACGGATGCATGCTTTGCGCGTTCTCGACGATCAACAGACACAGCCGGCCGGTGCCCGCCTGGTGCGCCAGATAGCGCTCGAGCAGCCGGCGACGGTCCGTTTTGTCGTCATCGGTGAGCGAGAAGCCGAACTGCCGCAGGATTTCCAGCAGGAATTCGCGGGGCCCGATGTGCTCGCGCTGCACGGTCGCGACGTTCACGCGCTCGTCCAGATCTTTCAGCAAGCGTTTGATCAGCAGGCTCTTGCCGCATCCGTTCTCGGCCGTCACCACGCCCAGCCGCGCTCTGGTCCACAGCGAGTGACCCATGAACTCCAGCGCCCGCAGGTGCTGGTCGCTGGGGAAGAAGAAGCTCTCGTCCGCGGTATCGGTGAACGGTTCGGCCCTGAGACCGAAGCCAGTGGAGATGGGTGGAACGGCGACGTCGGATGCGGTCATGAATCGGCTTGGATGTGTCCGTAACTCGCTGACTTAGTTGAGGTTGGAAGTGACGCGCATCCGTCGCGTCGGAGCGGACAATAATCCCTGCGCCGCTGTAGTACAAGCGATCCTACGGCCGATGTGTTGCGGCCAGTCGTGCGTGCTGACGCGTCGGCGCGCGGCCGCGTTCGATTTAAGATGGCGGGATAAATTTCGCCCAGAGGTACCGCCGTGAGCGCCGTCCTGCAATCCCCGTCCGAGATCCATCATGTCATCGGCGGTCGCTCGGTCGTCGCGACTTCTGGCCGCGCGAGCGACGTGTTCAATCCCGCGACCGGACAAGTCGTCGGCCGCGTGCACCTGGCGAGCGCGCAGGATGTAAATAGTGCCGTGAGCGCCGCGAAGGCCGCGTTTCCCGCTTGGGCCGAGACCGCCCCACTGCGCCGCGCGCGCATCCTGTTCAAGTTCAAGGAACTGCTCGAGCGCAATCACGATGCGCTCGCCGCGGCGATCACCCGCGAGCACGGCAAGGTGCTTTCCGATGCGCGCGGTGAAGTGACGCGCGGCATTGAAGTCGTCGAGTTCGCGTGCGGGATTCCGCACCTGCTGATGGGCCAGCACTCGGACAACATCGGCGGCGGCATCGACAATTGGAATCTGCGTCAGCCGCTCGGTGTCGTCGCGGGCATCACGCCCTTCAATTTCCCGATCATGGTGCCCATGTGGATGTATCCGGTCGCGCTCGCGTGCGGCAACACCTTCGTGCTCAAGCCGTCGGAGCGCGATCCCTCGCCGAGCCTGTTGGTTGCCGAGTTGTTACGTGAGGCAGGCTTGCCCGACGGCGTGTTCAATGTCGTGCAGGGAGACAAGGTCGCTGTCGACGCCCTGCTCTCCCATCCGGAGGTCGCGGCGGTGTCGTTCGTCGGCTCCACGCCGATCGCGCAGTACATCTATACGGAAGGCGCAAAGCACGGCAAACGGGTGCAGGCGCTGGGTGGTGCGAAGAATCATCTGGTCGTGATGCCCGACGCCAATCTGGACCAGGCGGTCGATGCGCTGGTGGGCGCGGCATACGGCTCGGCCGGCGAGCGATGCATGGCGATCTCGGTGGCCGTCGCCGTGGGTGATGTTGCCGACCGGCTGGTGAGCGAGCTGGCTCGACGGGCACGGACGCTGCAGATCGGCAACGGCATGGATGCGAACAGCGAGATGGGCCCGCTCGTCACGGCGGCTCATCGAGAGAAGGTGGAAAGCTACATCGCTCAAGGAGAGAAGGAAGGCGCGACGCTCGTCGTCGACGGGCGCACGCACCAGGCGCGCACCGGCAGCCAGGGGTTCTTCACCGGCGCGACCTTGTTCGATCACGTTACCCCGGGCATGAAGATCTACCACGAAGAAATATTCGGTCCCGTGTTGTCCGTGGTGCGCGTGCCGGATCTGGCGAGCGCGGTGAATCTGATCAATCAACATGAGTTCGCGAACGGCGCGGCATGTTTCACCTCCGACGGCAACGCCGCACGCACGTTCTCTCGGCTCGTGCAGGCTGGTATGGTTGGCATCAATGTGCCGATACCGGTGCCGATGGCGTGGCATTCGTTCGGCGGCTGGAAACGCTCGCTGTTCGGCGATCATCACTCCTACGGTGAGGAAGGCGTGCGTTTCTACACCCGTTACAAGAGCATCATGCAACGCTGGCCCGACAGCATCGGCAAGGGTGCGGAATTCTCCATGCCGGTGGCCAAATAACATGCGAATCGTCATCGTTTACGGCAACGATAAAGCGCAGGCGTGGCGCGACACCCTCGCCGCCCAATTGCGGGATGCCCGGGTCGATATCTGGCAGCCGGGGTTCAGCGAGCCCGCCGACTACGCCGTCGGCTGGGCGCCGCCGCCCCGCTTCTTCACCGATCAGCCGCGGCTGCGCGCGTTTTTCTCCGTCGGCGCCGGCGTCGAGCACGTTCTGAACAATCCCAACTTGCCGCCGGGGCTGCCGATCGTTCGAGTCGAAGACGCGGGCATGGGCGAGCAGATGGTCGACTATTGTCGGTTCGAGGTGCTGCGATGGATGCAGCGTCGCGACGAATATGCCGCTCAGCAGGCCGCGGGCACTTGGAGGCAGCTGCCGGAGTCGCTGCGCGAGGAATGGCCGGTCGGCATTTTCGGGCTGGGCGTGCTCGGCGGCCAGGTGGCGAATGCGTTCGCCGCCGACGGCTTTCCCGTCAACGCCTTCTCGCGCTCGAACACCGCGAGTGAGCCCAAGGTGCGCTTGTTTACCGAAGCGAGCGGTGCGGATCAGTTCGCCGCATTCATGAAGGCGACGCGCGTGCTGATGATCCTGGCACCGCTGACGACCGCCACACAGGACCGATTCGATCGCAAGGCCTTGCAGCTCCTGCCCCGCGGCGCCTACGTGATCAACGTCGCCCGTGGCGGATTGATCGTGGATGAGGCGCTGCTGGAGCTGCTCGATAACGGCCACTTGAACGGTGCCGCACTGGACGTCTTCCGACAGGAGCCGCTCCCCCCGCAGCACCGCTATTGGACGCATCCAAAAGTGCACATGACGCCGCACACGGCTGCGGTCACTCCGATGCGGCCTGCCGCGAAGCAGATTGCAGAAAAGATCAAGCAGCACGCCGCGAATCGATCCGTCAGCGGCATCGTCGATCGAAACCGCGGCTATTAGCCGCTGGAGTTGGGAACCCGAGCGCCCTCGATCGCGTCCTGACGGTACGCTGGAGGGCTGCCGAGATGACCCAACTGAAACGAGACGCCGCTTACATTCGCACCGAGTCGCGCGGCGGAGACGACACCGTCGCATTGTCCGCGTTCGATCAGCAAGTGTGGGACGTGCTCTCGTCGGCGCATACCGTCACGTCCGTGGCGAGAACATTGGAGCAAGCGGGCCTGGATTCGAGAGATCCGGCGACCGACCTCGAATCGCGCGTAGCCGCCTCCATGCTCCGGCTGCTGCATGCCGAGCGCATCGAGCTGTCGCCCGACAGCTGACGGTCACTGTCATCTACGAATCAAGTCTCGCCGCCACGCTGTTGCTGCTGGTCCTGCTGTTGTTGTTGGCTGGAGGCAGCCATGCGATTCGGGTCCGGGCGCGGTGGCACTGCCGGCGCCGTGTTATCGGGCTTGAACGTGTGATAGCCGGCGACGCCGACCGGTGTGATCAGCGCATGCGTGTGGCCATAGCTGACACATCCACTCAGGGCCGCGGCAGCAGATATAACTGTAACGAGATGTAACAACCGTACTTTCATCATGCGACCCTCGCGGGTGACCTGATTACCAATACAACGCATGAGCGCGGCCGGCGGCTGATGCATGACGGCTTTTTCATGCTGAATTCTGGCTGAATTGTGGGTGATGCCCCACATCGAGTGTCGCGCCCGGCGCACAAGCTTGCGAAAGTTCCCGTTACGGGCCGCGGCGATCCAAATTTAATGGTGCCGTCTGTACACAGTGGAACTCATTGCGTTCCGCGCTGTAATCCCAGCGTTCCACGAGACACAGCTGCGAATCGTCGCGCTTGATGAGATTCACCGAGTTCGGATGCCGGCGACGCACGCGCGTCGATACCGCGGTGCCTGCCTGCACGGCCCAGCAGCGACGACGCAAGTCTCCATAGTGCTCATGAAGTGCCGCGACGTACGGCAGGTGAATGTGGCCTCCCATGATGACGTCCGCGCCGGCGCTCGACCACGTTTGAATCGCTTCGGCATGACCGTGCAGCCGGTTGTGAACCTCGCTGCCCCGGATCACGTGCACCGGCTGATGGGTGACGACGATTCGGACCTGCCGCGCGCTCGCCGTGGCCAACCGATTCGCGACCCGAACAATCTGCTCCCGCGAGACTTCGCCGTCCTTGTGGCGGCGAGCACGCGTCGTGTTCACGCCAATCACCAGGAAGTCGTCACTGTGCCACTCCGGCTCCAGGTTCGTGCCGAAGGCCTGCTCGAAGCCGGCGTATGGATGAAACAGCCGCGCGACCATGTTGAACAATGGAATGTCGTGATTGCCTGGAATCGCGATCAGTGCGGGCGGTGAAATCCGAGTTACGAAGTCACGTGCCGCTGCGAACTGCACCCGCCTCGCGCGCTGCGTGATATCCCCTGAGAGCACCACCGCTGCGGGCTTCATCCGATGAGCCAAACGCAGCAGCGCCTCCGCAACCGGGGGTTGCTCCGTGCCGAAGTGCGGGTCGGAGATCTGCAGCAATACCGTCATTTCTCGGTCGCGGGCGCCAGCAGCATCAAGGGTTGATCCGCTACCCGAAACGTCAATGGCGGCTTGCACCACAGGATCTCGCCATCGACGGCGACCTTGATCCCGCGTTTTTTTCCACCACTCAGCAGCCGCACCGTCATGCTACGGAAAGGAAAGTTGCGGATGCGCTCATCTTCCCCGAGCTGTCCCAGCATGCCGCGCACCCCCAACCAGACGAGCTCGGCCGTGCCGACCGGTTCGACGATCACCGCCGCCAGACGGTGGTGTTTCACGTCTTCGGCTTCAGCCAGGCCCACCTGCTCGAGCTGAAGTGCATTGTTGCCAACGAATATGCTCGGCGTGAACAGCGTCTCGCTGCCCTGCTCGTGCTCGACTTCGACGATCAACTGGCGATGCTCGCGCATCAATGTCTTCAATCCCGCCCACATGGCCACCGCGCGGCGCCGACCATACTGACGTTTGTATTCCTCCCGATCCTGCAGCAGCTCCGGATACAGCCCGAGGCTGGCGTTCACCAGGAAGGCACGCTCGTTGACCATGCCCACCTGCACGGGTTTCGGCCTGGCGGTGAGCAACGCACGGGCCGCCTCGGCAGGGTCGAGCGGAATGCCATGCGCGCGGCTCGAATAATTGAAGGTGCCTTGGGGAATGATGCCGAACGGCCGTCGCGTCGGCAGGACAGCTTGCAGGACGGCATTGATGGTTCCATCGCCGCCGGCGACCACGACGGCGCCGTCGCTGCGGACCGCGGCATCCGCCGCCTGTTTCGCCACGCTCGCAAGCCGGTCCGGGTGCTCGATCAGGATGAACTCATGCGGTCGATGCGCGGCCGAGAGGATGGCTTCGATCTGTTGCCGGGCCTCGTGCGCGTCCTTCGAGCCCGAGCCTGCGTTGCTGACGATGTGGAGCGGCGCGTCGGAGGCGAGACCGGGGGCGGCGGCCATGAGCGGTGGTGCACCTGTGGCGGAACGTCGCCGGTTCAATGCGCGATGGCGGGCCGAAGTTCACGGAATTGCACTTTCTACGACTTCGATGTCGGGCCCGGGCACGCTTCCGCGTCTTCTTCGAACAGGCCAGAATCGATCCAACATGAAACGCCCCGCGGACAAGCCGCTCGAAAAATATCGGCAGAAGCGCTCCTTCAGCCGGACGCCGGAGCCGGCCCCGGCCGTGCCCGCGCACCGGCCAGGGCCGCTGCTGTTCATCGTGCAGAAGCATGCCGCCCGCCGGCTGCACTATGACTTCAGGCTGGAGCTGGACGGCGTGCTCAAATCCTGGGCGGTGCCCAAGGGGCCGTCGTTGCAGGCCGGCGAGCGGCGCCTCGCGGTCGAGGTCGAAGACCACCCGTTCGACTATGCCTCGTTCGAAGGAGTGATACCGGAGAAGAACTACGGCGCCGGCAATGTGATCGTCTGGGACTGTGGGGTGTATTCGCCCGATGAAGGCGGCGAGTATTCGTTCGACGATCGCGCCCGGGCCGAGGAACGACTGCGACGCGAATATCAGCAAGGCAAGCTGAGCTTCTTCCTTCGCGGCATCAAGCTCAAGGGCTCCTTCGCGCTGGTCCGCACCAGCACCGACAAGCAATGGCTGCTGATCAAGCACAAGGACCGCTTCATCGGCGGCGACGATCTGCTCGCCCACAACACCTCCGTGCTCACGGGCGACACGCTGGATGATGTCGCCGAGAGCACCAACCGCGAGCGCTTGTCCGCGATGGAACTGGCCCCGTCCGGTCCGTTCGAGAAAATGCCCAACGAGATCGAGCCCATGCTCGCCGAGCCGGGCGCGAATCTCGAATCCGATGAACGCTGGAGCTACGAGCCCAAGCTCGATGGCTATCGGATCATCGCCTTCATCGACGGCGATTCGGTATATCTGCAATCACGCCGCGGCCAGAACTACACGGCCCTGTTCCCCGAGCTGGTCGCGGAACTGAAAGCACAATGTGTCGGCTCGATGATCCTCGACGGCGAGATCGTCGCGCTCGATGCCGACGGTCGCCCCTCCTTCAACGCGCTTCAGAACCGCGCGCAGGTCAAGGGCCCCAAAGCGCTCGCCGAAGCGCAGCGCCAGACGCCGGTGATCTTCCTCTGTTTCGACCTGCTGCACTTCGCGGGCATGAATCTGCGCGGTTCGACGTATGAGCAGCGCCGACGCTACTTGTCGCAATGTTTGTTGCCGGGTGCTCATGTGCAGCTCATCCATGCCTCCGACAATGCCGAACAGTTGCACGAGGCCTCGCTCGCCGCAGGCTTCGAGGGCACGGTCGCCAAGCGCAAGGACAGCGCTTATCAGCCCGGCCGTCGTTCGCCGAACTGGTTGAAGTTCAAATCCGTGACGACCACCGAGTTCGTCATCGGCGGCTTCACCGCCGGCAAAGGTCAACGCCGTTCGCTCGGCGCCCTGCTGCTCGGCTACTGGAACAAGGATCAGCTGCAGTACGTAGGCCACGTCGGCTCGGGATTCAACGATGCGTCGCTCGCGAGCGTGTACAAACAGCTCACCGCAATCGCCCGCAACACCCCTCCCTTCGCCACCAAGCCGCCTTTGAACGGTCCGGCAACCTGGGTCGAGCCCAAGCTGGTGGCCGAAGTGAGCTTCGAAGCCTGGACCGAGGACGGCTTCCTGCGCGCGCCGGTGTTCCATCGTTTGCGCGATGACGTGCCGGTGGAGAGCGTGAAAAGCGGCCCCGCGAAAAAGCACAAGGCGCGCGCCAAGGCGACGGCGAAGAACGACATCCAGGCGGTGCTCGAGCAGCTCGACAACAAATCGAACCGCATCGACCTCGCCGTCCCCCATGGTGCCGGCACCGCCAAAATCCGGCTCACGAACCTGGATCGCGAGTACTGGCCCGCCGATCCCCAGACCAATTCGCCTGCGATCACGAAACGCGAGTACCTGCGCTATCTCGCCGGCATCTCGCCCTACATGCTGCCGCACCTGCGCGATCGTCCGCTCACCTTGATCCGCATGCCCGAAGGCATCGGCGGCGAGCGGTTTTTTCAGAAACATTGGGATCAGGAGCGCCCGGAGTTCGTCGAAGTCATCAGGACGTTTTCCGAACATGTCGGAGGCGCGCACGACTACATTCTCGCGCACAACCTGCCGACCCTGTTGTGGCTGGGCCAGCTGGGGACGTTGGAATTCCATGTCTGGCACTCGCGCGCCCGGATCGGCAAGGACTCGGTGAGTCAGAGCGAGGACTACGCGAGCTCACTCGCGGCCATGGAATCCTCGGTGCTCAACTATCCCGACTATCTGGTGTTCGACATCGACCCGTACATCTATTCCGGCCTGGAAGCCAAGGGCGCGGAACCCGAATACAACAGGAAGGGTTTTGCCATGGGCAAGCGCGTCGCGTTCTGGATCAACGACCTGCTCAAGGAAATGTCGCTGTGCGCGATCGTGAAGACGTCCGGCAAAACCGGTCTGCACGTGTTCGTTCCCATCGAGCGCACCGTCACCTTCGACGGTGCTCGCGAGATTTGTGAAATGGTCGGCCGCCACATCCTGCAACAGCATCCGCGCGATGTGACCATGGAATGGGCCACGCAGAAGCGCACCGGAAAAATTTTCATCGACTACAACATGAACGTGCGTGGTAAGACTCTCAACGTGGCGTATTCGCCCCGGGGGGTACCGGGCGCGCCGGTGTCGATGCCGCTCACCTGGGATGAGCTGGAAGCGGCCGAGCCGGGCCACTTCACGTTGCGAAATGTGCTCGCGCGCTTGGAAAAAACCGGGGACCGGTGGCATGATGTTCTCTCGGCGAAACAGAGCCTTGCGAAAGCCTTCAGAAGTAAAGCCCGAAAGTGAGACTCGACCGCACGCCAAGCCGGTCGAAAAGGTACCCCTCATGGCCATGCGCTCCATCGGTTCATTGACGATTTCGTTCGGTCTGGTTGCGATCCCGGTCAAGCTGTACACCGCGACCCAGACGGCGAATGCCATTTCCTTCAACCTGTTACACAAGGGATGTGGCTCGCGTCTGAAACAACAGTACGTGTGCCTGAAGGACGGGCAGACGGTCGAGCGCGACGACATGGTCAAGGGCTACGAGTTCGCCAAGGACCAGTACGTCCAGTTCAGCAGCGAAGAGATCAAGGCGATGGAGGAAATCGGTACGCATTCCATCGACATCAGCGAGTTCGTGCCCATCGAGTCCATCGATCCGGTGTATTTCGACAAGACCTACTATCTGGCGCCCGACAAAGGCGGCGCCAAACCCTACGGGTTGTTGAACGAAGCGCTGAAGGACACCAAACGTTGTGCCATCGGTCGCTGGGCGGCGCGCGGCAAGTCCTACCTGGTCGCCCTCCGCCCCGTCGGCGATGTGCTCACGATGCAGCAGTTGCACTTCGCCACCGAGGTGCGTGCCGCAAGCGAAGTCGATGTGGCGAAGCCGGATGTGAAAGCCCCCGAGCTGAAGCTCGCCAAGCAGCTGATCGAGCAGCAGACCACGGAAAAGTTCGATCCCACGGCGTACGTCGACGACGTGCGCGCCCGCATCGAGGCAGCCATTCAGAAGAAGGTCGAAGGCCAGGAGATTTCCGTGGCCGAAGGCCCGGTGGAGACAGGTGGCAAGGTCATCGACCTGATGGAAGCCCTGCGCGCCAGTCTCACCAAGACCGAAACCGCCAAGGCGAACGTCGCCAAGCTCGGCCCACGGAAGGCCCCGAAGAGAGTCGAACAGGCGGAGAAGCCTGCGCGCAAAGCCAGCAAGCGCTGAGGAAACAGGGAACAGGACGGATTTATTTCGCGCTCGCGGGGCTGAACCAGGCGCCCCGCGCGGTCAGCGAAAAATAAATCTGCCCTCTGTTCCCCTTGCGGTGCCGTGCAGACATTCAGTGTCCAAGATGTAGAACGCGTGTTGCGTCTGTCACGCAGCACCATTCGCGGGTTGATCAAAACCGGCTTCGTGCAGCCAGCGCGCGGCCCCAGGCGGCAGCTGCGCTTTTCCTTTCAAGACCTCATCGTGCTGCGGGCCGCCCGCTCGCTGCTGGAAGCGAAGATCTCCCGTCGTCGCATCAATCGCTCGCTGGAGGACCTGCGGCGTCACTTGCCGGAGCAGATGCCGCTGTCGGGCCTGAGCATCAGCGCCATCGGCGATCGCGTCGTGGTCCGCGATGGCAAGAATCATTTCCAGGTCGACGATGGTCAGTATGTGCTCGGCCTGGATGTGAGCGTCGAGAACGGCGTGATCCGTGTCGTCGAACACAAAGAGCCTGCCGCCGCCGAAGCGCCGCCCTCTGAAACGGCCGACGATTGGTTCGACAAGGGCCTGGCGCTCGAAGAGACCGATGCCAAGGCCGCCCAGGCCGCCTATGAGCGGGCCGTGGCGCTCGAGCCGGATTTCGTCGGCGCATGGATCAACCTGGGGCGCCTGCTTCATGCGCGCCACGACGAGAAGAAAGCGGAGATCGTGTATCGCCGGGGCATCCAGGAATGCGGCGCCGACCCGGTGCTCATGTTCAATCTGGGCGTGGTGCTGGAAGACCTCGGCAAGATCGACGAGGCGATCGAGGCGTATCAAGCGGCGCTCAGCGAAGATCCCAACATGGCCGACGGCCATTTCAATCTCGCGCGCTTGTACGAGGCGCAAGGCAAGGAACAACATGCCATTCGCCATCTCGGTCAATACCGACGCCTGGTGAGCCCGTCCGACAGTCGTTGACGGACCTGCATCCCCGGTACCGCCCGCTATAATCGCGGCGTGCCGAAGTTCGACAATCCGCTGGATCTCCCCTTCGCGGGCGAAGCCGCCGCCTCGCTGGGACTCGCCGGCCGCAAACTCAAGAAGACACTGGACGCGTTACGGCAATACGACGCGGACGTTGCCGCGCTCACCCGCGCTTCGGATGAGACCGCCCGCAAGAGTCTGGTGATGGAAGCGGCAGAAGCTTATTGGGGCTACGTGGTCCAGCGCGAGCAGCTGGGCCTGCTGGATGCCGATTACATCGCGAAAGAATATGACATTCCCAGCGACGTGAAGCTCGCGATGGGGCCGAAGGGACCGGGCCCCACTGCCTGAGCTGTCAACGCTTCGACGGCGGCGTCGCCGGTTGGCGGCGTAACGCGTAATTCATGCCGCCCACCCGAAACCATTTGTATCCAAACGCCGTCAGCGCGATGAGGTGGTGACCCTGTTTGCTGGCCCGGCTGTCATCCGTCTCCAGCAGATTCACCAGCAGCTCACTGCCCTCACCTTCCAGCGTCACCTTGACCTGCTGCGGCTGCCGATTGAAGTTGTGCAACACCACGATGCGATTGCCTCGCCAGGAGTAACACAGCCCCAACACCCCGCGCACGCCGGTGCGCAGCAGCGTCCATTCGCCCCAACCGATCTCGGGGCACTCCTTGCGCACGCGGATCATCTTGATCATCCAGTTCAGCAGCGATCCCGGATCGCGGCGCTGCGCGTCGACATTGACACTTTGATAGCCGTACGGTCCCTTCGAGATCACGGGATTGACGAGCTTGCGCGCGGTCGAGAAGCCGCCGTTGCGCTCGCTCGACCACTGCATCGGTGTGCGCACCGCGCCTCGTTCCTTCAGCGAAAGATCCTCGCCCATGCCGATTTCATCGCCATAGCGCAGCACCGGCGAGCCGGGCAACGCGAACATCAGGCTGTTGGCGAGCTCGATGTGACGGCGATCGCCGAGCATCGACGCGAGCCGTCGCCGGATGCCGCGATGATAGAGCTGCATGTTGGGTTGCGGACCGAAGCGCTCGAACACCCGGTCGCGTTTCTGCTTGGGCAAGCGTTCGATGTCCAGCTCGTCATGGTTGCGCAGGAACACGGCCCACTGCGTGGAATCGGGGATGTTGCGGGTCTCCTCGAGCGCCTTCTCCAACGGCGCGGTGTCGCTGGTTGCCAGCGCGTAGAAACAGTGCTGGTTCACCCAGAAGTTGAACATCATGTTCAAGCCATCGCGGCCGTCGCCGAAATAGCGCTGTGTGTCCCGAGGTGCGACATTCGCTTCGCCGAGCAGTGCCGCATCTCCCGCGCGCCATTGCAGAAACTGACGCAGCTCGGCGAGATACTCGAAGCGCAGCCTCTCGCCCTTGAGTTTCGACTCCAGAATGAACGGCACCGCGTCCACTCTGAAGCCATCGACGCCCAGTTGCAGCCAGTAACCCATGATGCGTCGGATTTCGGCCCGGACATGCGGGTTGTCCATGTTCAGATCGGGCTGAAAGTCGAAGAAGCGATGGTGGTAATAGAGCTTTGCCACCGGATCGCGCGTCCACACGGATTTCTGGACGCCCGGAAATACCATGCCTTTGTTCCAATCCGCCGGCCTGTTCTTCGACCAGATGTACCAGTCGCGATACTGCGAATCCGGATTGCGCCTGGCCTCCTTGAACCACGGATGCTGGTTGGAGGTGTGATTCACGACCAGATCCAGAATCACGCGCATGCCTCGCTTGCGCGCATGGTTCATCAGCTCGACGAAGTCGCCGCTCGATCCATAGCGCGGGTCGACACCGTAGTAATCGGAGATGTCATAGCCGTTGTCGCGATTCGGCGAGGGCTGGAACGGCGCCAGCCAGAGGACATCGATGCCCAGGGAATTCAGATAGTCCAGGCGGTTGATCAGGCCCGGCAGGTCGCCGATCCCGTCGCCGTTGGCATCCATGAACGTCTCGAGGTCCAGGCTGTAGATGATCGAGTTCTTGTACCAGAGATCTTCGATCATCGGCTCACCCCGGGAACGCCAGGGTGGTGGCGATGGCATTGGCCGCCTGGCTCGTATCATGCCGGGTGAACTGCACGACCACCGGGTGATCGGCCACGATCACTGCGCCATACGGCGTATCGAGCGGCAGCGCTTGCGGATCGATCAGATCGTTGAAGCGAACGTGTCGCACGCGCTGCGCGGCGACCTTCAGCAGATAGGGCCCGACGGGTTCGTGATCCTCGTAGTAGATCGTGATCTGCAGCTGAACGTCGAAGTGCCCAGCGTTGAGGACGCACAACTCGTCTCGGCTCGTGTCGCGCGGTTCCGCTCCCGAGCTGCGCAGCGGCATGTGCCCGCCGGGGATCGCCCACACCTTGGAACCGACGGCTTTCAGCACCTTCACTCCTCGCCCAGCAAGCGCGCCATCGGCGCGGTCAGAAATACATTCTGGGGGTCGAGCTGCCGACGCAGCGCCATGAAGTCGTTCCAATGCGGATACAGGGCCGCAAGTGCCGCGCCGTGCAAGGAATGTTTCTTGCCCCAGTGCGGGCGGCCGTCATGGGCGCGCAGGATGGGCTCGATGTCGTCGAAATAGTCCTGATACGGCAGGCTGGCATTCTGGTGCACGGAAATCGCGACCGAATCGCGACCGTACACCGGACTCAGAAAGCCCTCGTCTCTGGCGATGAGCCGGTACAACACGCGCCAGGCCACGTGCTTGCGATGGCGCTCCAGGATGCGGCGCCGGACTTCCCGAAAGCACGCCGGCCCCGCTTCGGCCGGTACAAAATACTCCAGCTCCTCGAATTTCAACTCGCGCTCCTGCGCGATGATCTCGTGGCTGTAGCCCTGTTCTTCATGGATGTGACACGCGTACGGCAGCTCCGGGAACGGCGTCTGCGGCGGATTGAGGGTCCGCAGCTTCACTTCGTCGCGGCGGGGATACCAGTAAAAGTCGAAGTTGCGATGTGCATCCGCGAGCTCATCCAGATGCGCCAGGCAATCATCCGTCCCGGCGACATACTCGCGCCGTCGCAATTGATAGCGCGGCTGGAGTTGCAGCCGCACGGCGGTAAAGATGCCGAGCAGGCCCATCGACACGCGTGCGGCATCGATGAGATCGGGCGCTTGCTCGACGGACCATTCAACGATCTCGCCCGTGCCCGTCACGGCGCGCACGCCCACCAGCGTGGCGGATATGTTCTGCAGGGTCCGGCCCGAACCATGCGTGCCGGTGCTGATGACGCCGGCGATGGTCTGCGTATCCACATCGCCGAGATTCTCCATGCTCAAGCCAATGTCATGCAGGATGGGCCCGAGGTCATGCAGCACGGTTCCAGCGCCCACCGTGGCCTGACTGCGCGACAGGTCGTAGTCGATCAACCCATGGTGATCGCGCATCGACATCAATATGTCGGGAGTCTCGACCAGCGGCGAAGAGGAATGGCCGGAGCCGGCCACTCTGATCTTGCGAGAGCGTGCGGCGGCATCTCTTACATACACGCTCACCGCCTCGTCGCTGGCGGGCCAGACCTGCGAACGGGGAATGAAGCGCACGCTCCCCGACCAGTTGATGAATTCGTCCGTAGAATGTGTGCGCAAGATCTTCACGTGCCGCGGACAGCCGAAGGGCATCCCGTCCATGCAACGGCATGCGCGTCGCGTAGGTTCCTCGCCGTCGTGACAAGCCACGACCCGGCCAGGCTTTTGAAACAAATCCGGCCGAGGAACCTTCGCGCGTGCTTGTGCGTCACGCCATCGGAAGCAGATAAGTTATCGGCGGAATGAACCAGAGTGATTGTGCTCTAACACCAGGAGCCGAAAACCGATGCTCTTCCACCGCCGTTGCGTCTCTCGAGGGTCATCCTAGCAATTAGGGTCATCCTCGGTTCGATAGAGATGACGGCACGAAGCCCCGCACTCCGCGGGGCTTCGACTTTTCGGGGCCTGCTCAGAGCTTGTAGGTCACCCCGAGCGAGAGTCGATTCACGTCCGACTCGCCAGTCTCCTGCTCATCGCCCACATCCTTGAACTGCTGCCAGTCCAGGCTGAACAGCCAGTGCTGGCCGAGATGCAGCCCGACGCCCAGTCCATAAAAGAACTCCTGCGATGTCTCCGAGAAGCTATCGCGAGCCGCGCTCGTGGCGATCGAGGCGGCCTCGGTGATCTTCGTGTCGGCAAACAGAATGCCGCCCCGCCCGTGCAGATCGAACGAGGGGCCCAGCGGCACCGAACCGATCGCCGTCGCGGTGAAGCCCTTGACCTCGAAATCGACCGAATACGCCGCTGGCAAGTTGCCGATATCGATCACGCCGGAGGCGCGGTATTCCGCCGTGCCGAAGTCGACGTAGCCGGCTTCCAGCGCGAAGTACTCCGAGAAGCGATAGCCGCCGAACAACGAGAAGGAGGTATCGCTGTCGTCCAGAGTCGAGCGGCCGGACAGCACCTGCACGCCCTGCGATTCGAAGCTGGCGAGGACGAGCTCATCGAGCGTCGCTTTGTCCAGATCCGAGGCTTTCGCCTCGCCACCCGTGACACCGAAATACCAGCCGCCGCCTTCGGCGAAGCTTGCCGTCGATGCGAGCGACAGCACCAATCCCACCACCACGGCCAGACCTGTTCGTTTGCTCATCGTGAGGCTCCCTGAATTCGTTTGTTTGTTTCATTCCGCTTGCAAGGCGCGGAACGGCGCGAATTCTAGCGACGGGCGCGGACACGACTTTGCGATCAGGGTCACAAGCTGCATCTGCATCATGAAAATGCTTTGCAGCATGTTCGGATGATTGCTCGACTCAACAGGCCTAACGCTCTTTTCTACAGCGCTGCTGGCGGCCCAGTGACCGAAGGGATTGTCGATCTTCCTGAAGTCGCTATTGCATTCGCGACGCCCACAGTCGCCGCTCGCGCCCGCGGTTTTTCCTTAATTCCGTGGTGCCAGTCGCTGGCGTACCGTCCTTCGGCTTCAAGGGCAAAGCACGAACACAACCACCCGGGCCGGCGCGTGAACGCTCCAAAAGCATCGCTGCGAGTTGGAATTGCGATCCAGTTGATCGCGACCGCCGGCGGCGCGCTTGCGGCGAATGTGATCATTCGCAATCCCACCTTCGAGGAGTTGGCAAGGCTGACCGTCACATCGGTCACGGGCACGGCGCGGCCACAATTCACCTCGCCCGCCTCGGCCACTGTGCTCACCGCCGAGGAATTGAACTACATTGGCGTCAGGAATATTCCAGACGCGTTGCGCTACGCACCTGGCGTGCAGGTATCGCAGTTCAATGCGCATCAATGGTCCATCTCGGCGCGCGGCTTCAACACCATCGCAGTGGACAAGCTGCTCGTGCTGGTCGATGGTCGCTCGGTGTACACGCCGCTGTGGTCCGGAGTGTATTGGGAACAGCACGCGTGGCTCGATCAGGATCTCGGGCGCATCGAGGCGATCAACGGACCGGCAGGCTCGGTGTGGGGCGCCAATGCGATGAACGGCGTCGTCAACATCCTGTCGCGATCGGCGCGCGACACCCAGGGCACCGCACTGACCGTCGGCACGGGCACCGAAGACAAAGCGTTCGGCAGCTTCAGGTACGGCGGCAGCGCCGGCAAGAACGCCTGGTACCGCGCCTATGTGGATTACTCGCGCTACGACGATACTGAATTGGGCAATGGCCAGCCGACCGACGATGCCTGGGACATGGGCCGCATCGGCTTTCGTTACGATCGTGACGACCAGGCCAATCGGATCTTCGTCAAGGCCGAAGCACAGTCCGGCGATTTCGACGAGCCGGGTTTCATTCCCTCGCCTGCTCCTCCGTACCAGACGCGTCCGCCGCGAGGTTACAACCACGGCGGCTTCGTGCAGGCCAGCTGGATACGTCGGCTTCCGCAGGACTCGGAGGTCGCGGTCGGCGCGTGGTTCGAACGACTCGACCGGCAACTGCAACCCACCAACGAGCGGAGCAATACGTTCGACATCGGCGCTCGCTATTCCACGCGGCTTGGCGGCACTCACAATGTCATGGCAGGCGCGCTGTATCGCTATGTGGCACATGAAACCCACCCCACGTTCGTGCTGACGTTCACTCCACCGGACAGAACACTTCACCAGTGGTCGGTGTATGTGCAGGACGAGGTGCAACTGGGCAAGCGCTACGCTGCGACGCTCGGTGTACGCGTGGAAGAGAACCCATTCTCCGGCACGGAATGGCAGCCCGACCTGCGGCTGAGCTGGACTCTTTCGGCAGACCAGTTGTTATGGGGCGCCGTGGGACGCGGGGTCCGCACGCCAACCGTCGCCGATGAATCCCGAACCTTCGTCAATCTGGTCTCGCCGCCGGGCAGCTTCGGGCCCGGCTCCCCACCCGTCCTGCACGAGGTGCTGGGCAGTCACGACCTGGAGTCGGAGGAGCTGATCGCCTATCAGCTCGGCTGGCGCGGCCGTTGGGGCAACGATGCGATGCTGAGCGCGGCGCTGTTTTACAACGATTACGACCGCTTGATGCTGTTCGAGCCGCAGCCGCTCGATACCGTCACGCTGGCGCCGGATTTCTGGCGGCTGGGGCTCGTTCCCGCCAACGTCGGCTCGGCTCATTCGCACGGCGCGGAGCTTACGGGCATGTGGCAGCCGATGCCGCGCTGGCACCTGTTCGCCGAGGTTTCGTACCTGGATCTGAAGGTGCGGCCGCCCGAGCTGGCGCTGGCCAGGGCCATCTCCGGATCGACGGCACAAGTACAGGGATCGCTGCGTTCCAATCTGGAGCTGGGCGAGCACTGGCAGATCGGCGTCGGCCTGCGCTATGTCGATGACTTGCCCGCCCTGGGCGTGGACAGCTACGTGGGAGCGGACGTGCGCGTGGCCAGAGAATTGAGCGACGGCTTGCAGCTTGCGCTGGTGGGCCAGAATCTATGGGAACCGCGTCATGCGGAGTTTCGTTCCGCCTCCTTTCCCATCGATTCCTTCATCCAGCGCAGCGTCTATCTCGCCCTGACCTGGCGCAGGTAGACCCATGCACTGGCTGCTCTGGCTGATGTTTTTTCCGGGCGCACTGCTCGCCGCAAATGCCACCGCCGCGCCGGAGTACAGCATCAAGGCCGGCTATATCCTTTTGTTCACGCGCTATGTCGAGTGGCCGCAGAGCGCCTTCGAAACGCCCACCGCGCCGATCGTGGTCTGCGTGCTGGGCGAGGATCCGTTCGGATCGGTGCTCGATGAGACCCTGGCCGGGCAGCGCAGCCAGCACCGCCCATTGAGCGTGCGGCGCGTGACGGACGCGGACTCCGCGCAACCCTGCCACGTGGCTTTCATCAGCGCCGAAGCTGACCAAACCAGCCAGTGGCTCGAAGCGCTGGACGATCGCCCGGTGCTCACGATCACCGAAGATATCGACACCCTCGATCAGGGTGCCATGCTGTGTTTCGTCAGCGAAGTCGACGGCGGCCAGGCTCGCATCCGCTTCGAAGCGAGCCTGCCGCCGATGCATCGCGCCGGTTTGACCGCGAGCTCGCAGATGCTGGTCGCGGCTCGCAAGGTGCATCGCACCGCCCCTGGCATCTGAGCCAAGAGGAAGCGCATGAGAGCCTTCGCCATCGGCAACCTGCCCTTGCAACGCAGGCTACTGCTGATCGTGGGACTTACCGCCGTGGTGGCCCTGCTGCTCGCGGTGGCCGCCGCGGCGATCTATGACTTCAGCACGTTTCGGCCTCGAGCCATCGCACAGGCTCGCGATCGAGGCGAGAGCATCGCTGCGATCGTCACCTCGGCCGTGGAGTTTCAGGATGCGCGTACCGCCAACCAGTATCTGAACGCGTTCGGGCTCGATCCGAATATCGAGTCGCTCGCGATCGTGAAGGACGGTACGGTGTTCGCGGAGTATTTCAGCCCGGGCACGCAGCACGTCAATTTCGCCGACGCGGCCGCGCGAGCGCGGCTGGTTCGCCAGGGGCGGATTCTCACCTCGCTTTCCATCAACGCGCCCGGCCCGTCGCACGCGGATTTGTGGATGGCCACGACGCTCACCCCGCTGGCCGATCGCATGTGGGAATATGCGCCGCTGCTCGGCGCCGTCGCTTTGTCGCTGTTCGCGTTGGCCATCATGTTGTCCATCGCGCTGCGCCGTGCGATTTCCGAACCGGTGCAGGCGTTGGCTGCGACCGCCCGTGACGTGACGCGCCTGCGTGACTATCGACGCCGTGTGTCGAGCGACAGCAAGGATGAAGTCGGTCAACTGGCCCGCGATTTCAACGCCATGCTCGATACCGTCGAAGAGCGCGAGCGTGCGCTCGAACAGAGCGAGGAAACCGCCCGTCGGCAGCTCATCGAGATCGANTCGATCTATGCCAATGCCCAGGTGGGCCTGTGCGTGATCGATCAGCAGCTGCGNTACGTTCGCATCAACAAACAGATGATGGAAATGAGCGGACACGCGGCCNAGTCCCTGGTCGGTCGCAATATCGAAGAGGCCACGCCCGAGCTCGCCAGGACGCTCGCACCGATCTGCCGGCAAGTCCTCGCCACCGGCGAGCCGGTGGCCAACGTCGAATACGCCAGCGCCGCGCCTGGAGCGCCGCGGTACTGGGTCGGAAATCATCACGCATTGCGCGATGAAGTCGGCAACGTCATCGGCGTGAACGTGGCGATCCACGACATCACCCGCAGCAAGCAGGCTGAAGAGGAACGAGCGGCCCTGGAAGCCCAGTTGCGTCAGTCGCAAAAGATGGAGGCGCTCGGCACCCTGGCCGGCGGCATCGCGCACGACTTCAACAACGTGCTGACTGCGATCTCGGGGAACGCACAACTCGCCATCGAGGATCTGCCGCCGGATCATCCGGCCGCCCGCTCGCTGTATGAAATCAGGCGCGCCAGCGGACGCGCCCGGGACCTGGTGCGCCGGATCCTGGCGTTCAGCCGTCCGGAGCAGAACATCCAGCATCTGATCGATCTGCGCCCGGTCGTCGAAGAGGCGCTGCGACTGCTGCGAGCGACCGTGCCGAGAATGATAGAAATCCGCCTGGAGGCCGAGCCGAACCTGCCGCCGGTCATGGCGGATGCGACGCAGGTTCATCAAGTGCTGATGAATCTGGGCAAGAACGCGAGCGACGCCATGCAGAACCGGGCCGGGACGCTGACCATCCGGCTGGCCAGCGAACGCATCGGCTCGATGCTGAACAGCCCTTCACCCGACCTGCATCCCGGCTGGTATCTGCGCATTTCCGTGGAGGACACCGGCACCGGCATTCCACCCGAGCTGATCGAGCGGGTGTTCGAACCCTTCTTCACGACCAAAGGTCATGGCGAGGGCACCGGACTCGGCCTGTCGGTCGTGCACGGCATCGTCCGCGGCCATCGCGGCGCCATCCGGGTGCACAGCAAGCCCGGCACCGGCACCGTGTTCGATCTTTATTTTCCAGCGGCCGAGCGCCCCGCCGAACAGGCTGCGAAGCCAGCCACCCCGAGCGCGGCACCGGCGGGCCGCGGCGAACACGTGCTGTACGTCGACGACGAAGACCAGCTGGTGGACCTGGTGACTCGCATGATGGAGCGCATGGGCTACAACGTCACCGGGATGACACGCCCGACCGAGGCGATCGACGCCGTGCGTGCCGATCCCGAGCGCTTCGACCTCGTGCTGACCGATCTGGGCATGCCCGGCATGAGCGGCATGGACCTGGCCGAGGAGCTGCTGCGGATCCGGCCCGATCTGCCCATCATCATCACCTCCGGTTACATCCGCGCCGACGATGCACGCCGCGCGGAGCAAATCGGCGTGCGAGACGTTGTAATGAAGCCCAACACCGTCGCCGAGATCGGTCAATTGATTCGCGACCGGCTCGACGCGTTGAAGAAATAGTCTTGGAGCTTCGTATGGTCAGTCACAGGCAGCATCCGGATCACAAACGCACCTGGTTTACCCGTTTCGCCAAAGTAACCGCTCGCGGCGCCGGCCACCCGGCCGCCTTCTGCGTGGCGCTGGCCGCGATCCTGATCTGGGCCGTGAGCGGCCCGTTGTTCGGCTTCAGCGATACCTGGCAGCTGGTGATCAACACCGGCACCACCATCATCACCTTTCTGATGGTGTTCCTGATTCAAAACACCCAGAACCGCGACTCCGAGGCCATCCAGGTGAAGCTCGACGAGCTGATCCGCTCCATCGATGGCGCGCACCTGGCGCTGCTCGATCTGGAAGAGCTCGAAGAGGAGGATCTGCAGCGGATCCGCAAGGGCTACCGGGAGCTCGCGGAGCAGGCACGCAAGGAGCTGGCCGAGGGCAAGAGCGATACCGATGTCCGCGAAGTGGGCGCCTCGCGCCGCAAGGAATACAGCGAGCGGCAGCGCACCCGGTCACATTCGAAACATCAGAGCCGGCCGTCACAGCGGTAACCTGAGCTCCTGCCCTACTTCCTGCGGGTCGGTACGTCCCGATTCTTGGCCACGATGGCGCCGAGGATCAGCAGGAACGCGACCAGCCGCACCAGATAAATGATGGGACTGCCCTCGTTCGGCTTGTCCACCAGCAGAAAGGCGATGCGATTGATGCCCTCGATGGCGAAGGCCGCGGCGAAGGCGAAGAACAGCTTGTCGCGAGTCTGGCGATAGAAGCGCCAGAAGAAGCCGGCCGCGGTCAGCGACGCCGTCACGATCACGCCCAGTAAAAAGCCCTCGACCATGGCTCACTCGCTCTCGAAGACCAGCCCGTACACCAGCAGCAGCATGGCCCCCGCCGCCGTGCTCAGGCGCCACATGTGCAGGCTCAAATCGTCCCCCAGCAGCACCAGGTCGACGAACAGCAGTCCGTTCGAGACCGTCAGGCCGGCGAAACACAGCCCGCTCCACAACAGCAGCCGGCTGCGCGAGCGCGCGAAGCCACGCAACAGCAGAACGGCACACAGCGCCGTAATGATGGCCCCCAGCAGATAGATCAGCTTTGGCAGCATGGTGTCGTTAGTCCCTGTCCTTGAGCCGGAACGCTCGCGCGAAATCGCGCACCGAGCCCGAGGCATTGGAATGAATGAATCGTGTCAGTTGCACGAGCTGCGTGCGATAGGTTTGCGCCACCTTCTCGAGTAGCGCGCTCTGTTCCGGCGAGCGTGCAATGTATTGATACCTGGCCGGCGCCGGCTCGACGCGCGCGATCAGCGAACGCCGCGTGAGATCTTCGAGAATGTTGCTGGCTTGTCTGTCGTTTACGTAGATGCGAGCGGCCAGCTCCGCCACCGTCCATACAATGGCGGGCGACTGAAACAGCAACAGCAGCGCCTCCAGATGAGGCACCGTGTCGATGCTGTCGAGAAGAAACTGCTCGACCGCTGGATCAATCGCTCCCGCCGTCATCTCCCGTCCGTTCGATCTTTGCTGCTCTGGCTCGTTATAATTCCGTCCCGCTGAACCGTGTAAAACGAGCTCCTACGAAGAAAGTTCCGGCTGTCAGGAACTTTCTCATGGGTGTAGGAGTAGCGGACGTGTAAGGGTTGCACGTGTTGCATCGAATGGATAGCTTCCGTCCCGCCCTCTTGGCAACAACAACAGTTCGTTGGTCGGCGAGCGCCGTGCGCCGTCATCCGGAGCCTCAATGCAAACCCCCGCGAGAGTCCGTCGTCGGATCGCCAAAGTATCCGTGAAAAAAATACCTACCGCGAGGACCGTTGCCAAGCCCAATGGCAAGCGCGCCAGAGCCAAGGCGCCGCTGCCGTTCGATCTGAACAATCTGCTGCTCACCCTCCAGGCGGTGCGCGACGGCAATTTCTCGGTGCGTATCGCAGGCGACCACCAGGGCATCGAAGGCAAGATCGCCGAGACATTGAACGACATCATCGCCTCCAATCAGCGCCTTTCCGAGGAGATGTCCCGTGCCGGTCAGGTGGTGGGCAAGGAAGGCAAGACCCGGCATCGGGTCGGCATCGATCGCCGCTCCGGCGCCTGGGGCGACATGGAAGCCTCGATCAACACGCTCATCGATGACCTGCTCTGGCCGACCACCGAAGTCACCCGCACCATCGCCGCGGTCGCCAAAGGCGATCTGTCGCAGACCGTCCGGCTCGAAGTCGACGGGCGGCCGTTGAAAGGTGAGTTCCTGCGCTCGGCGACCCTCGTCAATACGATGATCGAACAGATGGGGCTGTTCACGTCCGAAGTGACTCGCGTGGCGCGCGAGGTCGGCACCGAGGGCAAGCTGGGCGGCCAGGCATCGGTGCCGGGCGCCGCGGGCACCTGGAAAGACCTCACCGACAATGTGAATTCCATGGCCGGCAATCTCACCGGCCAGGTCCGAAACATCGCCGAGGTGGCCACCGCCATCGCCAGCGGCGACCTGTCCCGCAAGATCACCGCGAACGTCCGCGGCGAAATTCAACAGCTGAAAGAAGCCATCAACACGATGGTGGATCAACTTCGCTCCTTCGCGTCCGAAGTCACGCGCGTGGCACGTGAAGTGGGCTCCGAAGGCAAGCTCGGCGGTCAGGCCGTGGTGCCGGGTGTCGCGGGCACCTGGAAAGATCTCACCGACTCGGTGAACTCCATGGCCGCGAACCTGACCGGTCAGGTTCGTAACATTGCCGAAGTGACCACCGCGGTGGCGCGAGGCGACCTGTCTCGCAAGATCACCGTCGATGTGAAGGGCGAGATTCTGCAGCTGAAAGAAACCATCAATACGATGGTGGACCAATTGAACGGCTTCGCGGCCGAAGTGACGCGCGTGGCGCGCGAAGTCGGCACTGAAGGCAAGCTCGGTGGCCAGGCGACGGTGCCGGGTGTCGCGGGCACGTGGAAGGATCTTACGGACTCCGTGAACTCCATGGCGTCCAACCTCACCGGCCAGGTCAGAAACATTTCCGAAGTGACCATCGCCGTCGCGAACGGCGACCTGTCGCGCAAGATCACGGTGGACGTGCGCGGCGAAATCCTGCAGCTGAAGGAAGCCATCAACACGATGGTGGATCAGCTGCGCTCGTTCGCCTCCGAAGTGACCCGCGTGGCACGTGAGGTGGGCTCCGAAGGCGAGCTCGGCGGCCAGGCCATCGTGCCGGGCGTCGCGGGCACGTGGAAAGACCTGACCGACTCGGTCAACGCCATGGCCAAGAATCTCACCGGCCAGGTGCGAAACATCGCCGAAGTGACCACGGCGGTGGCGCGTGGCGACCTGTCTCGCAAGATCACGGTCGATGTGAAAGGCGAGATTCTGGAGCTGAAAGAAACCATCAACACGATGGTGGACCAGTTGAACGGCTTCGCGGCCGAAGTGACGCGCGTGGCGCGCGAGGTCGGTACCGAAGGCAAGCTCGGCGGTCAGGCCATCGTGCCCGGCATCAGCGGCGTGTGGAAGGACCTCACCGATAACGTGAACTCCATGGCCGGCAACCTCACCGGTCAGGTTAGAAACATTTCCGAAGTGACCATCGCGGTCGCGAACGGCGACCTGTCGCGCAAGATCACCGTGGACGTGCGTGGCGAAATCCTGCAGCTGAAGGAAGCCATCAACACGATGGTGGACCAGCTCCGCTCGTTCGCCTCGGAAGTGACCCGCGTGGCACGCGAAGTGGGCTCCGAGGGCAAGCTCGGCGGTCAGGCGCTCGTGCCCGGTGTCGCCGGCACGTGGAAGGACTTGACCGATTCGGTCAACGCGATGGCCACCAACCTCACCGGCCAGGTGCGCAACATCGCCGAGGTAACCACCGCGGTGGCACGAGGCGACCTGTCTCGCAAGATCACCGTGGACGTGAAAGGCGAAATCCTGCAGCTGAAAGAAACCATCAACACGATGGTGGACCAGTTGAACGGCTTCGCCGCCGAAGTGACGCGCGTGGCGCGCGAGGTCGGCACCGAAGGCAAGCTTGGCGGTCAGGCGGAAGTGAAAGACGTGTCCGGTGTGTGGAAGGACCTCACCGACAACGTCAACTCCATGGCCTCGAACCTCACCGGCCAGGTCCGAAACATCGCCGACGTCGCGACCGCGATCGCAAGCGGCGACTTGTCGCGCAAGATCACGGTGGACGTGCGCGGTGAAATCCTGGAGCTGAAAGAAACCATCAACACGATGGTGGACCAGCTCCGCTCGTTCGCCTCCGAAGTGACCCGCGTGGCACGCGAGGTGGGCTCCGAAGGCAAGCTCGGCGGCCAGGCGTACGTGCCCGGCGCCGGCGGCACGTGGAAGGATCTGACGGACTCGGTGAATTCCATGGCCGAGAACCTCACCGGCCAGGTCAGAAACATCGCTGAAGTGACGACGGCGGTGGCCCGCGGTGACTTGTCCCGCAAGATCACCGTGGATGTGAAAGGTGAAATCCTGCAGCTGAAGGAAACCATCAACACGATGGTGGACCAGCTGAACGGCTTCTCCGCCGAAGTGACCCGCGTGGCGCGCGAAGTGGGCACCGAAGGCAAGCTCGGCGGCCAGGCCGAAGTCAAAGGCATCAGCGGCGTGTGGAAGGACCTCACGGACAATGTGAACTCCATGGCCGGCAACTTGACCGGCCAGGTGCGTAACATCGCCGAGGTGGCCACCGCCATCGCCAACGGCGACCTGTCCCGCAAGATCACCGCGGACGTGAAAGGTGAAATTCTGCAGCTGAAGGAAACCATCAACACGATGGTGGACCAGCTCAACGGCTTCGCCGCCGAGGTGACCCGCGTGGCGCGCGAAGTGGGCACCGAAGGCAAGCTCGGCGGTCAGGCCGAAGTGAAAGACGTGTCGGGGGTGTGGAAGGACCTCACCGACAATGTGAACTCCATGGCCTCGAACCTCACCGGCCAGGTTCGTAACATCGCCGAAGTGGCAACCGCCATCGCGCGGGGTGACTTGTCGCGCAAGATCACGGTGGACGTGCGGGGCGAAATCCTGCAGCTGAAAGAAACCATCAACACGATGGTGGACCAGCTGAACGGCTTCGCCGCCGAAGTGACGCGCGTGGCGCGCGAAGTCGGCACCGAAGGCAAGCTCGGCGGTCAGGCCATCGTGCCGGGCGTTGCAGGCACGTGGAAAGATCTCACCGACAACGTGAACTCCATGGCCTCGAACCTCACCGGCCAGGTGAGAAACATCGCCGAGGTGTCGACCGCCATCGCCCGAGGTGATTTGTCGCGCAAGATCACGGTCGACGTGAAAGGCGAGATTCTGCAGCTGAAAGAAACCATCAACACGATGGTGGACCAGCTCAACTCCTTCGCCGCCGAAGTGACGCGCGTGGCGCGCGAGGTCGGCACCGAAGGCAAGCTCGGTGGTCAGGCGACCGTGCCCGGCGTGGCCGGCACCTGGAAAGACCTCACCGACAACGTCAACACCATGGCGAACAACCTCACCAACCAGGTGCGCGGCATCGTGAAGGTGGTGACGGCTGTGGCGAACGGCGATTTGCGTCAACGTCTCACGGTGGAATCCAAGGGTGAAGTCGCGGCCCTGGCGGAAACCATCAACAGCATGACGACGACTCTCGCGACCTTCGCCGATCAGGTGACGAGCGTGGCTCGCGAGGTGGGCGTGGAAGGTCGCCTGGGCGGTCAGGCAAACGTGCCTGGCGCCGCCGGCACGTGGAAAGATCTGACGGCCAACGTCAACCTGCTGGCCGCGAATCTCACCACCCAGGTGCGCGCGATCGCCGAAGTCGCGACCGCCGTGACCAAGGGCGATCTCACCCGCTCCATTCAGGTGGACGCGCGTGGCGAGGTGTCCGAGCTGAAAGACAACATCAACGCCATGATCGGCAACCTGCGCGAGACGACCGAGCGCAATACCGAGCAGGACTGGCTGAAGACCAATCTGGCGAAGTTCAGCCGCATGATGCAGGGTCAACGCGATCTGGTGACCATGGGCGAAATGCTGCTCGCCGAGCTCGCGCCGCTGGTCGGCGCGCAACAGGCGATTCTGTACATCGCGGAGCTGGACGATGGCCAGAAGGTGCTCAAGGAGCTCGCGACCTACGCCGACGCCAATCCCGGCGAGCGCCGCGTCTATGCGCTGCGTGAAGGTCTGGTCGGCCAGGCGGCCGCCGATGGCCGCCGCATCCTGCTCGAAAACGTGCCGCTCGATTCCATCCATGTCCGTAGCGGCCTGCTCGCCGCTCGCGCCCGCAACGTGATCGCGCTGCCGATCCTGTATGAAGGCCAGGCGAAAGCGGTCATCGAGCTGGCGTCGTTGCACGAATACACCGCCTCGCAGCTCGCCTTCCTCGAGCAGCTCGCCGGCAGTATCGGCGTCGTGCTCAACACGATCGAAGCGACCATGCGCACCGAGGGCCTGCTCAAACAATCGCAGGAGCTCGCGGGCGAGTTGCAGACCCAGCAGAAGGAGCTGCAACAGACCAACGAAGAGCTCGCCAACAAGGCCAGGCTGCTCGCGGAACAGAACGCCGAGGTGGAACGCAAGAACGAGGAAATCGAGCTGGCGCGGCGCGCGCTCGAGGAGAAAGCCACCGAGCTTGCGCTCACCTCGCGTTACAAGTCCGAGTTCCTGGCGAACATGTCGCACGAGCTGCGCACGCCGCTCAACAGTATTCTGATCCTGGGCCAGCAGCTGGCCGAGAACGCCGATCAGAATCTGACGCCGCGCCAGATCGAATTCGCCAAGACCATTCACGGCGCCGGCACCGACCTGCTGAATCTGATCAGCGACATTCTGGACCTGTCCAAGATCGAGTCGGGCACGGTGACGGTGGAGTCCGAAGAGCTGCTGTTCTCGCATCTGCGCGAGACCATCGAACGCAACTTCCGTCACGAAGCCGAAGCACGCGCCCTGCTCTTCACCACCGACTTCGAGCCGGCGCTCGGCCGGCAGCTGTCCACCGATCCGAAACGCTTGCTGCAGGTGTTGAAGAACCTGCTGTCGAACGCGTTCAAGTTCACCGCGCAAGGCAGCGTGACGCTGCGGGTGCATCCGGCGTCCTCGGGCTGGAGCCCGGATCATCCCATCCTCAGCCAGGTGCCGACGGTCGTGGCGTTCTCGGTCAGCGATACCGGCATCGGCATTGCGCCGGAGAAACAACGAATCATCTTCGAGGCATTCCAACAGGCCGACGCCGGCACCTCGCGCAAGTACGGCGGCACGGGCCTGGGCCTCGCCATCAGCCGCGAGCTGGCGCATCTGCTGGGCGGCGAGTTGCGCCTGGTGAGTGCGCCCGGCCAGGGCAGCACGTTCACGTTGTATCTGCCGCTCACGTTCGTTGGCTCGGCCTATCGCCAGCCCAAGGCCCAGCCCGGCGCGAGCCCGCTGCAGAGCGCGCAGTTCCAGACATTGCCGTTGCCGCTGCGCGCCGAGGAACTGGTCGACGATCGTAACGATCTGCAGCCCGACGATCGGGTGCTGCTGATCATCGAAGACGATCCGCATTACGGCAAAGTGCTGCTGAACGTGGCGCGTGACAACGGCTTCAAAGTCATCGTCGCGAAGACCGGCGCCGATGGCCTGGCGCTGGCCCGCAAGTACACCCCGACCGCCATCTCGCTGGATGTGTTCCTGCCCGACATGCTGGGCTGGACGGTGCTCAATCAACTCAAACAAGGTCCGGCCACCCGCCATATTCCGGTGCAGATCCTGACCGTCGAGGAAGAGCGCCAATACAGCCTGGAGCGAGGCGCGTATGCGTTCATGAACAAGCCCGCGACTACGGATGAGCTGGCAGCGGCATTGCAGAGAATCCGCAACTTCGCGGCCGCCAATGTGCGCGAGCTGCTGGTGGTCGAAGACGATCCGGCCGAACAGCTCAGCATCGCCGAGCTGATCGGCTTCGACGATGTGACCATCACGGCGGTGGGCAGCGGTCAGGAAGCGCTGCAGGCGATGCGAACCAAGCAGTTCGATTGCGTGGTGCTCGACCTGCGCCTGCCCGATGTGTCCGGCTTCGAGCTGCTGGCGGAGATCCAGGCCGACGCTCGCCTGCGCGACACTCCCATCGTCGTGTTCACCGGTCGCGATCTCACGCCCACCGAGGAACAGGAGCTGCGCACCAAGGCCAAGAGCATCGTGCTGAAAGGCGTGCGCTCACCGGAGCGGCTGCTCGACGAGACCGCCCTGTTCCTGCACCGCGTGGTCCGGAATCTGCCCGTTGCCAAGCAGAAGATGATCGAGGCCCTGCACGAGGGTGACGAGCCGCTGCACGGTCGCAAAGTGCTGGTGGTGGACGATGACGTTCGCAACATCTTCGCCCTGAACAGCGTGCTGGAACGCCGCGGCATGCAGGTGATCAACGCCAGCAACGGCATGGACGCCATCAAGCTGGTGGAGTCCACCGACGACCTGTCGCTGGTCTTGATGGACGTGATGATGCCGGAGATGGACGGGTATGAGACGATGCGCCGGATCCGCGAAAACGCCAAGTTCCGCATGCTGCCCATCATTGCCCTGACCGCCAAGGCGATGAAGGGCGATCGGGAGAAGTGCCTGGAAGCGGGCGCCTCCGACTATGTTGCGAAACCGGTCGACACCGCGCAGTTGCTGTCTCTGGTAAGAATGTGGCTGCAGCCGTAGCCGGGCAAGCGCCGCCGGACCTGTCGACTAACCATGGCCCTGACGATTCCAAGATCAACCGTGAACGCCGCGCCTGCCCACGAGCGAGTCAACATCCTGCTGGTCGATGACCAGCCCGGCAGGCTGCTCTCGTACGAGTCCATCCTGGAGGGGCTGGGGCAGAACCTGATCAGCGCCCGTTCCGGCGAGGAGGCCCTGCACCGCCTGCTCCAGGACGACTTCGCCGTCATCCTGCTCGATGTGAGCATGCCGGGGATGGACGGTTTCGAGACCGCGGCCATGATCCACGATCATCCGCGCTTCGAGAGCATCCCGATCATCTTCGTCACCGGCGTGCACGACTCCGAGTTCGACGCCCTGAAAGGCTACCGGCTGGGCGCGGTCGACTATGTGTCGATTCCCATCGTTCCGGAAATCCTGCGCAGCAAGGTGTCGGTGCTGGTCGAGCTGTATATGCAACGCCGGGAGCTGCAGCGCCTGAATCGCAGCCTGGCCGAGGCCAACGCCACCCTGCAGGCCGAGAAGGCTCGAGAGCTGGAACGCGCCAATCGGAATCTGGAACAGGCCAACGCCGCCCTGCGCGACGCCGACCGTCACAAGGACGAGTTCATCGCCATCCTGGCGCACGAGCTGCGCAATCCGCTCGCGCCGATCCGGGCCGCGGTCGACATGATGTCGCTGATGCCGCTCGATCATCCGCAGCTGCACTGGGCTCGCGAAGTCATCGATCGCCAGACCACGCATTTGAGCCGCCTGGTCGATGACCTGCTCGATGTCTCGCGAATCTCTCGCGGCACCATCAAACTCAACAAGGAACTGCTGACCTTGCGCACCATCCTCGATCGCTCGGTCGAGGCGGCGCAGCCCATCATCTCGGCCCATCATCACGAGCTGCAGATCGAATGCCTGGCCGATACGGCAACGGTCGATGGGGATCCCACCCGCCTGGTCCAGATCCTGAGCAACCTGCTCAACAACGCGGCCAAATATATGCAAGCGAGCGGCACCATCCTGCTGCGGGCAAGCGTGGACCATGACCATGCGGTGTTCGCGGTGAAGGACTCGGGCATCGGCCTCACCTCCGAGGCACTGCCGAAGCTGTTCAATATGTTCTCACGCGTGCACGAGGATGAAGGTCATCTACCCAGCGGCTTGGGCATCGGCCTCGCGCTCGTCCGGCAGCTGGTGGAATTGCACGGCGGCACGGTGAGCGCCACCAGCCCTGGCCCGAATCGGGGCAGCGAGTTCACCGTTCGTCTGCCGTTGTCGGCAACCGCGGCGCCGGTGGTTGCGGCGATCGAAGAGACGGGCCCTGCCCCGGTTCGAACACAGGCACTGCGCGTCCTGGTGGCCGACGACAATGCGGATGCATTGGAAAGTCTCGCGCTGCTGCTGGAAGTCTGTGGTCATGAAGTTCGCAAGGCCTCGGATGGCCAGGAGACCCTGCAGGCGGTGACGGCCTGGCGCCCCGACGTGGCGCTGCTCGACATCGGCATGCCGATTCTCGACGGTTATGAAGTCGCCCGGCGGATCCGCAGCGAGCCCTGGGGCGCGCACCTGTTCCTGGTAGCGGTCAGCGGTTGGGGTCAGAGCGAGGATCGCCAGCGCGCCACCGATGCCGGCTTCGACCTGCACTTCAGGAAGCCCATCGGCCTGCCCACGCTGGAAGGGATTCTGGAAAAAGCGCAGCGACTCCACGCCGAAACAGTCGTAAAGTCCGACTCCTGACGGAACCCCTGCTGGTTGTCGCAGAACTTACACAGTGAACGATATTTCTTTGCTGGAAGACGCCCTGCGTGCGTACCTCAACCGGCGCTGCCGCCGTGCCTACGCGCACGATCTGCGCAATGGACTGCAAGGCATATTCGGCGGCGTCGATGCGTTGACCCGGGCAGCGCGGACCACGACGAGCGGCAAACCACCCGCCGTGCCGCTCGATCAGCTCACGACGTTCGTTCAACAGGCGATCAGCAATCACGAGCGCGGCCTGGAACGGGTGCTCGACCACCTTGCCCCCGAACAGCAGCAACCCCAAGCCGTATCCTGCCGGGAGTTGCTCATCGAGCTGGCGCGCTTCATGACCAATGACGCGGCTCGCAACGGCGTGCGCATCCGCCAGGACTTCCTCGACGATCTCAAAGCCACGACTGTCGTGGCGCGACTGCGCCTGATCTGCCTGGCGCTGCTGGCCGACAGCATCGATGCGCTCGCCAGCGGCGGCGAAATCCGCCTGTCAGGCCGAACGAGCGAGGGCCGTGTGCAATTCGAAATCACCGACACGCGCGCCCAGGCGCGACCGGAATCGTTCGTGAGCGATGCGATCGAGCGATTGATCGCGGAGCTGCCCGGTCGCATCCAGAACAAACAGAACGAAGCCGGGCTGGAAATCCGAATCGAGCTGCCGGTGGGCTGATCGCCAGCCGCACCTGGCGACCCGCGGCTCCGACGGTCACTCTTCGCGAGTCGGCTTGAGCTCCCGGGCAACTCGGTAATCCACCGCGGTTCCCAGGCCGAGCTCGGTCGCCTTGTGACGCACCGATACGGGGTCGCGATGCAATTGCGCGGCCAGTTGCATCACACATTCGTCAGCGTGCTGCCAGCTCTTCGCAATCCGGCCGTGCAGGAAGGATTTCAGCTGCACGATCTCCGGCTCCTGCCATTCGGCTTGCAAGTGTGCCGCAGCCTCGCGCCGCAGCGACGCTGCGCCTTCGTCACGAATGGCCTGCGTCAGGACTTCGATCAGAGTGGCCTTGTGCTCCGACGGCATCTCGCTCGTGATCACGAATCGAAGCGCGGCATGCAATGCTGCCGGCCGACGTGGATGTTTCATTTCATCGGGCATGATCATCCCTCGGGACCGTGTGCTCCGCTTGACCACAGACGACATCGCGGCAGGTCCTTTCTCCAGGTGGCAACGCCCGACAGTGTGCGCGCTTCAGTGCCCTTTAGATAGAAGAACCTGGATCCGCCGCCCATGTGGACCTCGGCTCACGCATGGGATCGCCTGAAGATCGCTGTAATCGTTCAACTTCTGCTCGATTCGCGCACGCCGTGCGTGGGCCGGTTCGCCGCGCCTCGCCCGCTATTTGGGTCGATAATTTTTGTTGCGCGCCTCGAATGCTCGGATCTCTCGTTCCGCCTCGTTGCGATTGATGCCGTAAACCTCCTGGATCGTGCTCAGCAGCGAAGCTCGCTTGCCGCCGATCGCCTGCAACTGCTCCTTATCGAGCTTCAGCCAGCGGGCCTTGACGGTGCCCTGGAACTGCGCCCAATGAGTCTCGACCAGAGTCCAATCCATAGTGCCATCACCGCTCATCAAAAAAGGGCGCGCAGCCTACTACCGATCGCGGCAACTTGCTTGGCTGTCGTGCGCCCGTCGTGTGGCTGGCCGCCTACGCGACGATTTATTTCTTGTTCATCTGTATCTATTTGAGATGGCTGAGCGCACACTGCGCCGAGCTTCTAAACCCGCCCGCATCGCCAGTGGCGCAGAGCCCCGCCGGAGAGCTTCATGAATATCTACGGATTGCATCGGAGGCTCGGTCGCGCGCCGTCCAGAACGAGCGAGACGACCCATCGAGGAGCGCCCGCAATACGCGTCCGAGCGCGCCTCGAAACGAGCGAGTCTGCCGGGCGTTACTGGTCGATTCCCAATTTCTCGAATTCAGAAACCGGTTCGCGTGAGCGCGTGGACTGGCGACGCCGCGTACTGGCGGCTCGAGGCCGGCAAATTCATAACACGAGTGTGGAACGCGGCGATCGCTGCGCCATCGCGATCCTCGACCCCAGCGGCATCGTGATTGCCTGGCACGACCACTTGCCTCACGCGCGGGCCCATGATCCCGATGTCCTGAGACGCCATATGTCTCAGTTCTACCTGCCTGATGACATCGCATTGAACGTTCCAGGGCGTCACTTGTCGATCGCGGCGGAGTACGGCGTCGATACGCAGCGGGGTTGGCGACGCCGGCCCGGCGGAGAAATATTCTGGGGCGTGACAGTCATGCAGAGCATCCTGCTCGCTGACGGTGAATTGCTGGGATATTCGCACGTGACCCGATCCCTGCACGCGCCGGCGCGGCAGCTCTACAGAAGTGTGCGCCCCGCGCAGCCACGAGGCGCAACTCTCACCGCGACGGCTTGATGACGGACCACGACACGTGCAGTGCGGATCGAAACGAAAGCGGATCGAAACGAAATAAACACGAGCATGGCGCGCGCTGACGCTGTATAGTGGCGTCGGCTCGTAACCTTTCCCTTTATCTTAAGTCTGGCCGCCGCCGTCCGGCGTGTTCCGGCCACTCAATCTAAACCGAATCGTTCTCGAACCTTGGCGATGGCGTCGATGGCGCCGTCATGTGTACTTGCGTTCTTTCGATTCGACCGAACGCCTTTTCAGAGAGTTACGAATGAGCAAAATCTACGTCGGCAATCTGCCCTTTTCCGTCACCGAAGATGGCTTACGCACGCTGTTCTCCCAGCATGGCGCGGTCGAGTCGGTGGCATTGATCAATGATCGCGAAACCGGTCAGCCCCGTGGCTTCGGCTTCGTTGAAATGGCTCGCGCCGATGCTGCGCGCGCCATCCAGAGCCTGAACGGCCAGGACCTGGGCGGCCGGGCACTCAAGGTCAACGAGGCGCAGGACAAGCCGCGTGGCGGCGGCGCTCCCCGGCGCTGGTGATCACGACATCGCCCGGGGCGTGAGCCTCGGGCGATTGCTTTGAAGAGAGCCACGCAAGAGGTTCGTGCAGAGATCGGACGGCGAGGCGTAAAGCGTATACACTGTCGGCCGACTCGCTTTCGTCCCTCCTTTAGTCGACGAGTACCTTGAACAAGACACCGAATTTCAAGCAGCTGAAAAAGCGTCGCGAAGATCAGCAGAAGAAAAGAAACGAAGAGAAGCAGCGCCAGCAAGCCGCGCGCAGAATCTCCGACCCGCCGCAGAAACCCTGAGCCGATGCCGCAATCGGTGGTGCCGGACGCCGTGCCGTCCGATGAGCACGTCATCGCAGCAACCCGCGTATGGCTCGAACGAGCGGTCATCGGCCAGCAACTCTGCCCGTTCGCCGCCGCCCCGTATCTACGCGATCGAGTGCGGTTTCATGTCAGCGCGGAGCGCTCCATCGTCGGACTGCGAGAGGACCTTTGTCGTGAGCTGGAAACATTGCGAGCTGCGGACCCGATGCAGTGCGAGACCACGCTCCTCGTGCATCCGCAGGTCCTGACGGATTTCCTCGAATACAACGATTTCCTCGACGAATGCGATGCCGTGCTCGCCGAGCTGGGCCTGGAAGGCGAATTGCAGGTCGCGAGTTTTCATCCGGACTATCGATTTGCCGGCGTGCCCGAGCAGGACATCACGAACTTCACCAATCGCTCGCCCTATCCGATGCTGCATTTACTGCGCGAGTCCAGCGTCGCGCGCGCAGTGGCGAGCTTTCCGGACATCGACGGGATCGGCCCCAGAAACATGCAAACGCTGCGTCGGCTCGGCCACGAAGGCTGGCGGCGACTGTGGATCGATTGATCTGAAAACAAGCCTCGGGCACTCAGAAATGGTTGGCCGAGGCAGCCTGGGTCCGGCGCACGCGCTCCCGGCCCCCCTCCCACGAGCCAAGGCCTCGTCTGAATTTTTACAAGAATGCATCACAGGTAATTGTTTCCACCTCCGCAGCTGCCATCCTGACGCCGATCATTGACGGGACAGCGTTTGGATTTCACAGCTCCCAATTCAGAAGCTCCGAGGCTGCTCCTCGTGGAGGACGAGGCCCTGATCGCAATGCTGGTCGCCGAGATGATCCTAGAGGCGGGCTGGCAAGTGGTCGGGCCGGCTCGCAACGTCGCGATCGCACTCGATCTGCTCCAAAGCTCGCGCGTCGACGGCGCCATTCTCGACATCCATCTGCGAGGCGGCGAGCGCTCGCTGCCGGTGGCCGAAGCGCTCCAGGAACGTTCGATTCCCTTCTTTTTCGCAAGCGCCTTCGCCGAGCTCCAGGCCCGGCCCGGCTTCGAGCATGTGCCGGTCCTGGTCAAACCCTTCCGGCAGGGACAGTTGGAAGCAGCCGTGCGGCAGTACATCCTCGCCAGAACCGGCGATTGAGGACGTCCGTCTCCTTTCGAAGACGTCGGAAAACGCTTGCTTGCAATGGCTGGGAACTCGAACCCCCGGTCGGCAGTTTCCAACGGTTAATCGTCACTTTTGCCGGCCTGCGCGCCCGAGTTATGGAACAGAACTTCGATGAACCGCTCGATTCCCCGTCCGGCGCCGTGGCCAGGAGCACCTCCGGCCTGGAGGACAGCGGCCTGCAGCTGGGACGCCTGATCGAGAGTATTCGCGATTGCGCCATCTTCATGCTGGATCGGCAAGGCAACGTCATCTCCTGGAATCCCGGCGCGGAGCGCATCAAGGGATACACCGCCGAGGAGATCCTGGGCCGGCATTTCAGCGAGTTCTATACCCCTGAAGACCGTCACGCCGGCGTCCCCGCGCGGGCGCTCAGCACGGCAGAGCAAACCGGCAAGTTCGAAGGCGAAGGCTGGCGTGTGAGGAAGGACGGCACCAAGTTCTGGGCCAGCGTCCTGATCGACGCCCTGCGCACGCCGGGCGGCGATCTGCTCGGGTTTGCGAAGATCACGCGCGACATGACCGAGCGCCGCCTGATGCAGGAGCAGCTACACCAGTCGCAGAAGATGGAAGCCATCGGCCAGCTGACGGGCGGGGTCGCTCACGATTTCAACAACCTGCTCACGGTGATTCTGGGCAACCTGGACACCCTGTCACAGGAGTTGCCGCCGGATCAGATTCGGCTACGACGACGCGTGGATCATGCCCTGCGCGCCGCCGAACGAGCCGCGGGCCTCACCCAGCAGCTGCTTGCCTTTGCGCGCCGGCAGCCCCTGCGGCCCAAACCGGTCGAGATCAACCGTCTGCTGGCACGGTGGACCGAGCTGATCCGCCGCATGCTGCCCGAGAACATTCATCTGCGCCGCATCGACGACGACGTCGAAGTCACGGCGGAGGTCGACGCCAACCAGCTCGAAAATGCGCTCCTGAACTTGATCGTGAACGCGCGCGACGCGATGCCCAATGGCGGCACACTGACCATCGAAACGGCGACCACCAAGCTCACGCCGGGCGATACGCGGCTGCTGCCGGATCTGAAGCCTGGCAATTATGTGTTGATCCATGTCTCGGACACGGGCGCGGGCATGACCCAGGAGGTGCTCGATCGCGCCTTCGATCCGTTCTTCACGACCAAGCCGCTCGGTCAAGGCACCGGGCTGGGCCTGAGCCAGGTGTTCGGCTTCGTCAAACAATCCGGCGGGCACGTGAAGATCTACAGCCGCGCCGGACACGGGACCACCGTAAAAATCTTCTTGCCCCAGGTCGGTGCACTCGAAGCAGAAGCCGATCAACCGCACCTCGCGTCACAAGCGCGGCTGTCGCGTCGGGAAACGATCCTGGTGGTCGAAGACAACGATGCGGTCAGGAGTTTCACGACCGATACCTTGCGCGACTTCGGTTTCAATGTGATCGAGGCCGCCGACGCTTCGGAGGCGCTGAAGATTCTGGACCGCAATCACAATATCCATCTGCTGTTCACGGATATCGGCCTTCCCGGCCTGAACGGTCGAGAGCTGGCGGCCACCGTGCTGCGCCGGTATCCGAACGTCCGCCTGTTGTTCACGAGCGGCTACGCGCAGATGCCCTCGCCCACCTCATCCGAAGCCCTCATGCAGATTCCATTGCTCTCGAAACCGTTCACGCGCTCGCAACTGTGTGACCGGATCGTAGAAGTGATCGAGAGCGACCCGCGCTAGGGAGCCGAGCAAGCCGTCCTCGGCTCCTCAGTGCACGGCATTGACGCCATAGCGAGGCGCGCGGCCGGCAAGCACTCCCACGGCCTCTTCCGCAGCGATGCGCCGCACGGTTGCAATCGACTCCTCGGAGTAATAAGCGGCGTGCGGCGTGATGATCACGTTCGGCAGCTGGAAGAGCGGATTGCGAGAACGGAACTCCCGCTGTTTGGCCGGTTCTTCCTCGATATCGTCCAAGGCCGCGCCGGCGATCCAACCCTGCGTGAGCGCCGCATGCAGAGCCGCGTCCTCCACTATCGGACCGCGTGCAGTATTGATGAGCAAGGCAGTTTTCTTCATGCGACGCAGAGTCTGCGTGTTGAACAGATGGTGAGTGTCTGCGGTCAGCGGTGCCTGAATGACGAGAAAATCGCTGCCCTCGAGCAGCGTATCGAAAGAGACGGGATGCGCGCCCAGCGCCCGGATCGACGCTGCATCGATGAACGGATCGTGCGTCCAGATCTCGGCCCCGAACGCTCGGGCACGCTCGGCAATGCCGCGTGCAATCGCGCCGAATGACAGCAAGCCGAGTACGCGTCCGCGCAGACGCCAGATCGGTTGCCCTGTTTGCCAGTGCCATTCGTCTCGCCGGGTCGCTCGATCGTACTGGCAGATCTTGCGGGCAGCGGCGAGCCACAGTGCAACGGCGTGATCGGCAACTTCGTCCGCGCACCAATCGTTCGGAGCGTTCGTTACCTGAATGTTTCGCCGGGTCGCCGCGTCCACATCGACGATATCGACGCCCGTGCCGTAGCGCGCGATCACGCGGCAGCGTGTAAACGCATCGATGGCTCGTGCCCCGATCGTGGCGTATTGCGCCAGGACGCCGTCGGCATCGCGGCCGACGCGGATCACATCCTCCTCGCTCTTGCATTGTTCCGCGCGCAGCTTGAATCCCGCGCCTTCGATGATGGAACGTTCGATGTCCACGTCCCCGAAATCGTAGTCTGCGATTAGGATCGTGCCTGATGCAGTCATGAGAGCTCGCTCCGGGTCAGTGGGAGTCGCGGGGCACCGCGTCGATCGATCCGATCCCTCGATACTTCAGGGCCAATTCGAGACAGCCACCGCGGTCCAGCTGCCCGACCGATGCTCGATAGATCTCTTCCCAGGGAGTTGCCGTCCTGGGCACAGTGCTGGGCAGTTCGCCCGCGGGAGTCAATCCCTTGCGCCGCTCGCGGATTTCCTCATCGGAGATCATCACGTCGACGCGTCCCTTGCCCAGGTCTATGCGAACGCGATCGCCGGTGCGCAGAATCGCGAGATTGCCGCCGACAGCCGCCTCGGGGCTCGCGTTCACGATCGAAGGCGCATCGGCGGTGCCGCTTTGCCGACCATCTCCCAACGTTGGCAAGGCCATCACGCCGCGCCTGAGCAGAGCCGCCGGCGGCTGCATGTTGACCACCTCGGCCGAGCCGGGATAACCGACGCAGCCCGTGTAACGCATCACCAGCAGACAGCTCTCGTCGATCTCGAGCGCGGGATCGTCGATGCGAGCGTGATAATCCTCCGGGCCATCGAACACGATCGCGCGACAGACGAAAGCCAAGGGATCTTCTGGATTGGAAAGATAGCGGCTCGAGAATTCGGCGCTGATCGCGGACAATTTCATCACCGCGGAGTCGAACAGATTGCCGCTCAACATTTGCATTCCGCCATGCGCGGCAAGCGGTCGCCCGAAAGGCCGAATCACGGAACGATCCGTCGGCTCGCAGCGACGGACATTCTCTGCAACCGTGCGCCCCGATACGGTCAATGCTTCGCCGTTCAATCGACCGGCTCGCAGCAACTCCCACATGACCGCGGGAATGCCGCCGGCGCGATAAAAATCCTCGCCCAGAAACTCGCCCGCGGGTTGCATGTCCACCAGCATCGGAACATCCGCACCGAGCTGCTGCCAGTCACGATTGGTCAGCTCTATGCCGGCGTGTCGGGCGATCGCATTCAAGTGAATCGGTGCGTTCGTCGAGCCCGCGATGGCGGATGCGACGACGATCGCATTTTCGAAGGCCTGGCGAGTCAGCACCTTCTTTGGCGTGAGATCTTCGCGCACGAGCTCGACTGCGCGCCGGCCTGTTGCGTACGCCATTTGCGCGCGCTCGCGATACGGCGCGGGAATCATTCCACATCCTGGCAAGGACATCCCGAGCGCCTCGGCAACCGAGTTCATGGTGCTCGCTGTGCCCATCGTGTTGCAGTGGCCCGCGCTCGGCGCCGATGAGGCGACCCGGTCCATGAACTCCGCGTAGTCGATTCGACCCTCGGCGAGCAGGCGCTTCGACTGCCAGATCACCGTCCCCGAGCCGGCGCGCCTGCCCTCGTAATAACCATTCAACATGGGCCCGCCGGAGAGCACGATGGATGGCAGGTTGACGGTCGCCGCCGCACACAACGATGACGGCACGGTTTTGTCACATCCGGTCGTCAGCACCACACCATCGAGCGGATAACCGTACAGCACCTCCACCAGCCCCAGATAAGCGAGGTTGCGATCCAGCGCCGCCGTCGGGCGCCGGCCCGTCTCCTGCAACGGATGCACGGGGAATTCGAAGGCAATGCCACCCGCGTCCCGGATGCCTTCGCGGACGCGCGCCGCGAGCGCTACGTGATGCCGGTTGCAGGGAACGAGGTCGTTGCCGGTCTGGGCGATGCCGATGATGGGACGGCCGCTCTGCAACTCCCGGCGCGTCAGTCCATAGTTCAAAAAGCGTTCGAGATACAGCGCCGTCATGTCTGGATTTTCGGAGTTGTCCCACCAGAGCTGACTACGCAGCCGACGGCCTACATCGTTCGCTTCCACGGCCACTCCAATCGCACACGAACCGCCTGATCCTCACTCGCAGGGCGGCCCGATGCCTAGTTGCCCCCTGGGCCTAGGTAATCGGTGATGGTGCGAGCAGCGACGATCCTGCAGTAGCCTGCCAGCGAGCATTCGATCGCGGCCGCATTGGAGCAAAGGATGCAAGCTCTCGCAGTCCTTCCTCAAGAGCGCAAGCTCGAACTGATCGACATCCCCTCGCCGGGCCTGCGGACTCCGACAGAGGTTCTGTTGAGAGTGCGTGAAGTGGGTCTGTGCGGCACGGATAGAGAGATCGGCGCATTCGAGTACGGTGAGCCGCCGGAAGGTTCACGCTACCTCGTGCTCGGACACGAGTCGCTGGCCGAAGTGGTCGAAGTCGGCTCGGCCGTGCGCACGTTGCAGCCCGGGGATCTCGTGGTCGCGCTGGTCCGTCGTCCCTGCCCGCACGCCGACTGCCTGCCGTGCCGGGCGGATCGCTCGGACTTCTGCCACACCGGCGATTACACCGAGCGTGGGATCAAACAGGCGCATGGCTTTCTTTCGGAATACGCGGTCGATGACGAGCGCTTCCTGGTGCGAGTTCCAAAGCCCCTGGCCGATGTTGCCGTACTGATCGAACCACTCACCGTCATCGCCAAGGCGCTCTCCCAGGCACACGCCATCTTCGACAGGCTGCCCTACGAAGGTGGGCCTCGACGCGGGCTGGTTCTCGGCGCGGGACCGATCGGCCTGCTCGGCGCAATGGCTTCCGTCGCGGACGGACTGGAAACGGTCGTGTACTCGCGAGGGCCGGAACACGGCGAACGAGCGGACATGGTGCGCGCCTTCGGTGCTTCGTTCGTCTCGGCCGATACGCAACCGCTGGAAACATTGGTGGATCGTACCGGGGAGTTCAAGTTGATCCTCGAAGCCGTCGGCGCCGCGTCGGTCATGCTGGCCGCGCCCCGCGCTCTCCAAGCCAACGGGGTGGCCATTCTGACCGGCATCCCCGCCGCAGGCAGCACGGTGGAGGTCGACGTCGGCCGACTGCTGCGCGATCTGGTGCTCAAGAATCAGGTCGTGTTTGGCACGGTCAACGCCGCCCGCAACGACTACGTGGGCGCAATCGATCAGCTCGAACGTTTCATGACTTTGTTCCCGCAGAGCGTCCGCCAGCTGATCACCGAACGCGTGCCGCTGACGCAGGCCGCACAAACATTGCTGCACGTCGGCGGGATCAAGAGCGTCGTGCAGCTCGACCGATCCTCACTGCAATGACCGAACCCCGAGCGAGAGCAATCATGGGCGCTGCCATCGAAGACTATGGCCTGATCGGCGATTGCGAGAGCGTCGCACTGGTGGCCCGCAACGGTTCCATCGACTGGCTCTGCTGGCCTCGCTTCGACTCCCCCGCGTGCTTTGCGGCGTTGCTGGGAACGCCGGCGAATGGACGATGGCTGATCGCGCCTGCCTCCGAGGTGACACAAACGAGTCGCAAATATCGAGCTCATACGCTCATCCTGGAAACACGGTTCGCGACCGCGGACGGCGAAGTGACCGTGATCGATTTCATGCCTCCCCGCAATGGCCACTCGGAGCTGATCCGCATCGTGCGGGGAGAAAGCGGTCAGGTTCATATGCAGATGGACCTGGTGCTCCGCTTCGATTACGGATTGTCCGTGCCGTGGATCAGCTCGATCGGAGAGACTCTGCTGCAGGCCATCGCCGGCCCGGACCTCATCGTCATCAATGGCGGAGTGCCGCTCACTCATGGCGATGGCACCGTGAAAGCCGAGTTCGACGTTCGGGCCGGCGAGACCGTGCCCTTCGTCATCATGCATGGTCCCTCTCACCATCCGACGCCCTGGCCCATCAGTGCCAGCGCCGCCCTGGCACAGACCGAACGCTTCTGGCTGGATTGGGTGAGCCACTGCAAGTACCAGGGACCCGCGGCGGATGCGGTCGAGCGCTCGCTGATCGTTCTCAAAGCACTCACCTACGCGCCCACGGGAGGCATCGTCGCCGCGCCCACGACGTCGCTGCCCGAGGAAATCGGCGGCGAGCGCAACTGGGACTATCGGTACTGCTGGCTGCGAGATGCAACGTTCACCCTGCTCGCTTTCATGAACGCGGGGTTCAAAGCAGAGGCCGTGGCGTGGCGCGACTGGCTGATGCGGGCCATCGCCGGCGAGGCCTCGCAGGATCAGATCATGTACGGAATCGCGGGCGAGCGCCGCTTGCCCGAGTGGGAAGTGCCGTGGTTGTCTGGTTACGAGAACTCCAGACCGGTACGCATTGGCAATGCCGCCGTCGCGCAGCTTCAGCTGGACGTCTACGGCGAAGTGGCCGACGCACTACATCAGGCGAGAAAGCTGGGCCTGAGTGCCCCGGAACAAAGTGCCGCGATCGAGCGCGAATGGATCGCACACCTGGAGCAGATCTGGATGGAACCCGATGAAGGCATCTGGGAGGTGCGCAGCGGACGACAGCAGTTCACCCACTCCAAGGTGATGGCGTGGGTGGCGGTCGACCGTGCCATCAAGGATTTCGAGCGGTTCAATCTGCCTGGCCCGCTGGACCACTGGCGTGCCCTGCGCGAGCAGATCCACGCGCATGTTTGCGCGCATGGGTTCAATCCCGAGGTCGGCACGTTCGTGCAGATCTTCGGCTCCACCGCGCTGGATGCGAGTCTGTTGCTGATCCCGTTGCTCGGCTTCCTGCCCGCCTCCGACCCGCGAGTGGTTGCCACCATCGAGGCGATCGAACGCAAACTGACGGTCAACGGCTTTGTTCTGCGCTACGACCTGGACAAGTCCGAAGACGGTCTGACCGGACACGAAGGAACATTTTTTCTGTGCAGCTACTGGCTGGTGGACTGTCTGGTCATGCTGGGCCGGCGCGAGGACGCGCAGCGTCTGTTCGACCGGTTGCTGAGCGTGCGCAGCGATCTGGGCCTGCTGGCGGAAGAATATGACCCTGCCGCTCGACGGCAGCTCGGCAACTTTCCCCAGGCGTTCTCACACATCGGGCTGGTCAACTCCGCGGTCAATCTGAGTCGCGGCATCGGCCCCGTGACTCAGCGTACCGACACCGAGCCGGAACGAACGACTGCATGAGGAATCGACGATGGCAACCACGATGAAAGCGGCGGTCGTGCATGCGTTGGGTCAACCTCTGAGCATCGATGAAGTGCCCATTCCGACGCCTGGCCCTGATGAGGTCCTCGTGAAGGTGATGGCCAGTGGCGTGTGCCACACGGACCTGCATGCAGCCGCGGGCGACTGGCCGGTGAAGCCCTCGCCTCCTTTCATCCCTGGTCACGAGGGCACCGGTATCGTCGCCGCTGCGGGGTCGCGCGTGAAGACGCTGCGAGAAGGCGATCGCGTCGGTATCGCGTGGCTCCATGACGCCTGTGGCATCTGCGAGTATTGCACCACCGGCTGGGAAACACTGTGCGAGTCACAACACAACAGCGGCTACAGCGTGAATGGCAGCTTCGCCGAGTATGCTCTCGGTGCGGCGATGTATGTCGGGCGATTGCCCGATCAACTGGACTTTGCCGAGGCCGCACCCATCCTGTGTGCCGGCGTCACCACCTATAAAGGAATCAAAGAGGCCGAGGTGCGACCGGGAGAGTGGCTCGCCATCTCGGGAATCGGCGGCCTGGGCCATGTAGCCGTGCAGTACGCCAAGGCCATGGGCCTGCACGTGGTGGCTCTGGATGTGTCGGAAGAGAAACTGGCGCTAGCGAGAACGCTGGGCGCCGACATCGCCATCGATGCGAGGCTGCCCGATGCGGCGGCTCAGGTCATCAAACAAACGGGCGGCGGCGCACACGGCGTGCTGGTCACTGCGGTCTCGCGGGCCGCCTTCAATCAGGCGCTCGATCTGGTTCGACGCAAGGGAACGATCAGTTTGGTCGGCTTGCCGCCGGGCCACTTCGACACACCCATTTTCGACGTGGTCCTCAAACGCATCACGATTCGCGGCTCGATCGTCGGCACTCGTCAGGATCTGGTCGAGTCACTGGCGTTCGCCGGTGACGGCAAGGTGCGTACCCACATTCATCGCACGTCTCTTGAAGACATCAATCGCGTGTTCGCGGATCTCGACGCCGGCACCGTGGACGGCCGCATGGTGCTCGACCTCACGACCTGAATGTCGTGGTCGTCCGGTTGGACCAAGGCCCCCCTTGCTCGAACGACGAGGCGCGCGCACTGTGGAGGCTAGTCTCATGTCTAACGCGTGTCATGCAAGCTCCGACGCCGCGCCGGCCGACTTCGGTTGAGGAGATTTCGCGCGCGTTGTGCCGCGCTGGCAACGAGAGGTTGCGCCATGTACTCACGAATTCTGGTTCCGGTTGACGGCAGCGAGGCCTCCACGAAAGGTCTCGACGAGGCCATCGACCTTGCAAGTCATTTGCAGGCGCGCGTGCGGCTCGTGCACGTCGTGGAACCTTGGATGATGGTGACGCCGGAAGCGACGCCACTCAACGTTCAGCAGATCGCCCAGATCAGACGCAGTGCGGGTGCCGAACTGCTGCAAGCGTGCGAGAACAAGGTGGCCCAGGCCGGCGTCGAGGTCGAAGCCGAGATGATCGAAACATTGGGCGGCTCGGCCGGCGAGCACATCGTGCAGAAAGCCAAAGAGGTCGATGCCGACCTCATCATTTGCGGAACTCACGGCCGCCGCGGCGTTCGCAGAATGTTGATGGGCAGCGACGCGGAGCACATCCTGCGACGCGCCCCCGTGCCGGTGTTGTTAGTACGTAACCAGGACTCGGCTGCTAGCGAATCGGCGTAACTCGCCCTGCGACACCAGTTGCTTCGTTCAACTCGTGGCACGAGCGCCGAGAACAGCACCTGGATCGCTCTACATCGCGTCGGCGCGTGCCATCACGCAAGATGCTACGTTCGAGGAGGACATCATGGCGACCATGCAGGCCATTCGCATTCATTCCTTCGGCGGTCCAGAAGTACTCCAGCTCGAGGAAGTGCCGCGCCCGGAGCCGGAGCGTGATGAAGTTCTGGTTCGTATCAAGGCGGCCAGCGTCAATCCCGTCGACTACAAGATTCGCTCTGGCGGATTTGCCAAACCCGAGCAGCTGCCGATGGTCCTCGGGAGGGACATGTCCGGCACGATCACTCGCTGCGGCACGCAGGTGCAGGACTGGGAAACCGGCGACGATGTCTTTGCGATGCTGCCGAGTAGCCGGCACGCCTACGCCGAGTACGTCACCATCAAGGCGAGCGACGCTGTCCCCAAGCCGCAGACCGTCGATCACGAACACGCGGCTGCGGCGCCGCTCGCGGCGTTGACGGCATGGCAAGGACTGTTCGATCAAGGCGGGCTGCAACGTGGACAACACGTCCTGATCCACGGCGCAGCAGGCGGCGTCGGCCATTTTGCCGTTCAGTTCGCCAAGGTCGCGGGCGCGAAGGTTTCGGCGACCGGATCGGATGTCGATATGCAATTCCTGCGCGAGCTGGGCGCAGACCAGGTCATCGATTACAAGTCGGAGCGCTTCGAGGACCGCGTTCACGACGTGGATCTGGTGCTCGACCTGATCGGGGGCGAAACGCAGGATCGTTCGTGGGCGGTGTTGAAATCCGGAGGGACCCTGGTCTCGACGCTCGGCCAGCCCTCGAAGGAGAAGGCGCAGGCACGGAATGCGACCGGCAAGGGCTTCATGGTGCAGCCAAACGCGCAGCAGCTCGCCGAGATTGCGCGGCTCATCGATGAAGGCAAGGTGCGGCCCTATGTGCAAGCGGTCTACCCCATGCGCAACGTCGCCGAAGCGCAGATGCACCTGGAGCGGGAGCATGCTCAAGGCAAAACGGTGCTGAGCGCGTTGTGATTCAGCGCCGACATGCATTGACGGTGCGAGTGACGCATTGGATCAACGCCGTCGCGTTGATCCTGTTGCTGATGAGCGGACTGCAGATCTTCAATGCCCATCCCAGCTTGTATTGGGGCCCCTCCTCCTATACCGGCGCGGGTCCGATCTTCGAGCTGGCCGGCGGCTTTCCCTCCTGGCTGACCATCCCCGGGACCCAGTGGCTGGCGATGGGCAGACGCTGGCATTTCTTTTTCGCCTGGATCCTGGTCATCAACGGGCTGGCGTACCTGATCTTCTCGATCGCGACACATCATGTGACGCGCGATCTTGCCCCGACCCGATCCGACTGGCGTTCCATCGGACGCTCGATTGCCGATCACCTGCGCCTGCGTCACCCGCAAGGCGAAGCGGCGACGCGCTACAACGTCCTGCAGAAGCTCAGCTACATCGCGGTGATCTTCGTACTGCTGCCGCTGATGGTGCTGACCGGCTGGTCGATGTCGCCCCGGCTCGACTCCGTGTGGCCGGGCTGGGTCGATATCTTCGGCGGACGTCAATCGGCGCGGACGCTGCATTTCGTCATTGCCTGGTTGCTGGTGTTGTTTTTCTTCATTCACGTCTTCGAGGTGATCGTCACGGGCTTCTGGAACAACCTGCGCTCGATGATCACCGGCCGCTATCGAATCGAACATGAGCAACGCTGACTGGCCCAGACGACGCTTCCTGCGCCAACTCGTTATGGCGAGCGGCGGCGTTTTGCTGAGCGCGTGCGACGCGGCCTCCCGCAATCCGCACGTCACGAAAGTGTTGAGCATCGGCGAGTTCTTGAGCCAGCACGTCCAGCACGCCGTCACTTCGCGAACGGCCCTCGCGCAGGAATTCACCGAGGCGGACCTATCCCCCGAGTTTCGAAGCAACGGCACTGACTATCCCGACAGCGCGGAATATCGTGCGCTCGCGATGAACGGATTCGTCGACTGGCGGCTGCGCGTCGATGGCCTGGTGGAGCGCCCGGTGGAGCTCTCGCTCGATCAATTGCGCGCGATGCGCAGCCGCACGCAAATCACACGCCACGATTGCGTCGAAGGCTGGAGCGCGATCGGCAAGTGGACCGGCACGCCCTTGAGCGAAGTCCTCGCCCTCGTCCACCCTCGGGCCGACGCCCGCTACGTCATGTTCTACAGCGCCGATCCCATGGACGACTGGGGAACCAGGTACTACGAAAGCATCGACATGGAGGACGCGTACCATCCTCAAACCATTCTCGCCTACGCGCTGAACGACGCGACGTTGCCGATCCCGAACGGCGCGCCGCTACGTCTGCGGCTCGAACGTCAGCTCGGTTACAAAATGGCGAAATACCTCATGCACATCGAGCTGGTGGACAGCTTCGCGCGCATCCACGGCGGCAAAGGTGGCTACTGGGAAGATGAGGGTTATGAATGGTACGCCGGCATCTGAAGCATGCTCGGAAAAGCGCTGGTAGCGTCAATTCGATGCTGATTTCGAACCAGCGCGCCGCGCGCGCAGCACGAGGTCCGTGATCGCGTTGAACACGAGCTCTGGTTCATCGAGCTGAATATTGTGGCCAGCTTTCTGCGCAACGATGTGCTTGCTGTCAGTGGACAGCCGGGCGAGCTCGCGCTGCAGCTGCTGATGCATCGGCTCGATCACCAGCTGCCACTCGTGCGGTAACGGGTTGCGGTCGCTGGGCGGTTGCGGCGCGGCCGTGAGGACGATCAAGGGAATGCCGCCCACAGTCATGTTGTTCACGAACTCCCTTCCATTCCGATCGAAGTCGAACCATTCCCCTCCCATGGCCGCTCTGTCTGGACCATCGCGAAAGCCGCGCATTACGTCCGACTCGTCCTCGCTTCGCGCTGGCAGCACGGCATTGATCCGTTGCCGTTGCTGAGGGTGCGAGGAATCCACCAGCACGAGCCCAACGACCTCATCACGATAGCGATTCGCAAAGGCGATAGCGTTCATGCCGCCGAGCGACTGGCCGGCGAGCACGTACGGAGAATGGATGCGTTCTCGATCGAGCAGCGAGTGCAGTTCATCCGCGACATCGAAGCTGGTTCGTGGGCGCTCCGCCTTACTACTGCGCCCCAGTCCGATCCGGTCATAGACGCAAATACGCGTCAGCGACGCGATTCGCGGAGCAAGTGCTGCCCATCCCACCGGCTGCTTCCAAGAAAACACGGTCTCGACCGAGATCCCGCCCCCTTGTTCGATGATTACCGTCGGACTGCCGGCGCCCTGGCAGTGGTAGCGCAGCGTCTTGCCTTCGATATCGACACTCTGGAATCCAGCCGTCGGGCTTGCCGCCGGAACGCTTGCCAAAGGCGGCTGCTGGCCAGCGAGCACCAACGGTGAGATGAAAGAAGCCAGAATCGTAATTGGCCAGCGCATGCGTTCCCCAATGCGTCCTGCCTGCATGATAGGACCACTGCCTGGTGAGAGTCGATCTGCGTGTCTTCGCGAGCAGGATGCCATCGAGTGCCCGCGCCGTTGGCGGTCCAGGCCCTCGCTCGTAGTGTTAGATAGAACCATCGGCTGTCGGGCCAACCACCGACCGGGTGGGCTTTCCTAAAGACTATCCGACCCGCTTCAAAGTGCTCGGCGTCATCGTGAACGAGAAGGAACTGCGGGTGAGCACCGTTTATGGCAACGAGCAAGCCGCCATCGTCACCAGCCGCGACAAGCTGCCGTATCCACAAGGTTCGATCATCCTCATGGAATTCAGCGACGCACTCAGGGATGCGAACAATCAGGTCGTGCGTGATGCAAACGGCTCGCTGCAAAAGGGCTCGGTGACGCGGGTCGATGTCATGAAACGCGGCAAGGATTTCGGGAGAGCCTACGGCGCGAACCGCTCGGGAGAGTGGGAATTCGCGGGCTACCGCTTGGACGGCAGCTACACGACCCCGCCCGAAACATCGGTCCAATGCGCGGCGTGTCATCGCAAGGCGGGGCCAGAGAACGATTTTGTGTTTCGCATGAAGTCCGCGCCGGCTCGCATGTAGGTACCCCAGCTTCCGACCGCGGAATCACTCGAACGTAACTCGGCGCTGCAACGTCGATCATTGAGCAGCAAACTGCACGCGCCACTTTTTGCTTATGGAATCAGCTACGTCGCTGCACGTATGCTGCTGCCGCGGACATGACCCGCCCGCACTGGACTGTTTGATTCGTCCGAACGGAGGTCTGCCCGTGAACCTCGGCTTTGAGACGTGTGGTAACGCAACACTCGTCGTCTATGACGGTGGAATCCCGGTGCTCGTCACCGATCCCTGGATCGAAGGAGCACAATACTTCGGCTCGTGGGTACTGCCGTATCGCTTCACTGCGCAGCAGCTGGAGGCGTTTGCATCGACCACCCATGTCTGGGTTTCGCACGGTCATCCCGATCATCTCAATCTGGATTCGTTGTCGGCCTTTCGAGGCAAGACGCTGCTGGTGCCGCAGCACCATGGCAGGCGGATTCTTCGCGATCTGAGCGCCGCCGGTTACCTTGCTCACGAGCTCGCGGACAACCGCTGGCTGCAAATCTCGCCCAAGGTAAAGATCCTGTGCTTTGCGGATTGGAATCAGGATGCCGCGCTGCTCATCGCGCTCGGACAGGAATGCCTCATCATCAATCTGAACGATGGCTCGGCGCTCGGCACGCGGGCCAAGCTGCTGGCGCACGCGAAGCCGTTCAAACGCCGGTTCGTGTTCAAGCTGTTCAGCTACGGCACGGCCGACATGATCAATTTCTTCACCGAAGACGGGCAGCGAATCGAGCCGCTGCAGGGCGAGAGCAAGCCGCTGGGATATTGCTATAGCAAGTTGCTGAGAAGCTGGGACGCCACGCATACCGCCCCGTTCTCCTGCCATCACGTTTTTGGGCGGACCGACTCGCGCTGGGCGGAGGCTTATGAAACCCCGCTCGAGGCTCACGGCCATTGCTTCAAGCGGGAACGCGGGACGTTCATCCCCGGCTACTTTTCATACGATGTCGCCGCCGATCGCATTACACCTACGCCGATGGAGGCACTGCCGAGAGTATTCCGCGAGCCCGCGGAATTCGGGGACAACTGGTCCGACCCGCTCGAGCAGGAGGACGTGCGCTCGCTGCGCACGTACTTCAACAAGTTCGAGCATCTCCGGCAGAAGTTCCAGTTCGTCAACCTGCGAGTCGGCGGTCGGGATCATTTCGTGGATCTGGGCGGGCCGAAAGATCGCGGCATCACTTTCGAAGCGCCGCGCCACTCGCTGATGACGGCCATCCAATACGAAATATTCGACGACCTGCTGATCGGCAATTTCATGAAGACCGTGCTGCATGGTGGAGTGCGCAAGCTCTACCCGGACTTCACGCCCTATGTCGCCAAGTATGGCGATAACGGGCGCGCGTTCAGCCTCAGCGAGCTGCAGGAATATTTTCGGTTCTACCGCAAGGCCTCTGGTTTTCAGGGCTGGCTGGATCAGGTGCGCCTGGACTCCTCCCGCCAATTGCGTCGCAAGGTGCTCGCCAGGTTCAATGCGACGACTCCCGCCCTCTACCGTATCGCACGCCACGGTTACCGACGCTTCCTCGCCTGAGAAATGCGAGATACCGACACCCGCCGACACGTCGCCTCACTCGGCGACTTTCGCCCCATCCACTCGGAAACGAAGATATGGCAGCTGCGCCTGACCGATGCTGTTGATGCCGGTGTGTGCGGCCGCTTGCTCGCCCGGCTTCACCGCCGAACGAAACACCACGGGCTGTCCTTGCTGCACGATCCGACCGCCGGCGTCGACGAGCACCGGCGTGACCTGAATTCCGACCAGCGGCGCCGGCGCGCGGTTCTGGATCACGACCACGACTCGGCCCTGGGGATCGAGCTGTCCTTGCGTGGCCACGTAGCTGCCCGGATTCTGCGGCAGATCCATGCGCACGAACTCGGCGGCCGCGCGTTGTCCGATCTGACTTTGCGAGCCGGCGGCGGCCCTGAATAGTTCCATGGCTTTGGCACGATCGCCGCGATCGCGCGCGATGGTACCCAGGTAATACGCCGCGGGCGCCGTGGGCAACAATTCGGCGCTCTTCGTCAACCATTCCTCGGCGCGGGCCTTGTTGCCCGTTTGATATTGAGCCACCCCCGCCCCGAGATACGAGCCGAAATAGTCCGAGTTCAGATCGATGGCCTTCTGATAGTGCGGCAAGGCCTCCTCGGGTTTCTTCTGGGCCAGTTTCATCTCGCCCAGGAACGCATGGAACCGCCCTTCGCGCGGCTCGATCTTGATGGCCTCCTGGATCAGCGACTCCGCCTGGGTGTATTCCTTCTTGCGGGCCGCGACCATCGCCTGCTCGAACTTGTCGTAGGCCGGCTCGATCTTCTTGAAGGGTTGCAAGCGCGCTTCATAGCGCTCCTTGCCCAGATCGCCGCCGGCCCCGAGTCGAGCAGCGGTCGCTTTGTTCTTCTCGACGCGCTCCTCCGAGGGCGGATGCGAGGCGAACAGACCTTCGATGAAGCTCTGGCTCTTGGCGCCGCTCTGCTGCGACAGGCGCACGAATGTTTCCTGCAAGGTGATCGCGCCCTGCACGTCGTAGCCGGCCAGCTTCATGTACTTCATGCCGTACTCATCGCTCTCCAGCTCCTGGTCGCGACCGTACTTCTGCTGGATCATCTGGGCACCGAGGCCGGCGCCTTGCACGGCGAGATTGGCGACGGACGCATCGACATCGCTGATCGCGGCGCCGATCTGGGCCGCGGCGAGACCCACTTGCATGATGGTGCCGCGTTCCTGCGCCTTGGCACCGTGTCTTGCGGCGGCGTGCACGATTTCATGACCGAGCACGGCTGCCAGCTCCGCCTCGTTCTTCAGCTCCGAGAGCAGACCGACGTTGACCGCGATCTTGCCGCCCGGCAACGCCCAGGCATTCGGCACCGGATTGTTCAGCACCACGAATTCATAGGGCAGCGGCCGATCCGACACGGCCGCCAGCTTCTGGCCTACTTCGTTGATGTAGACCGTAAGATCCGGCAGCACGTCGAACTCGCCGCCCTCGCTCTGCTGGGTCGGCGCGTAATTCTGCTCCCCGATCTTGATCTCCTGTGCCTCGGAGACGAATTGAAGCTCTCTCTTGCCCGTCACCGGGTTGACGCCGCACGCGCTCAACAGCAGCGCGAGCAAGGGTAAGCACAGCAGCTTTGCTTTACGCATCGGGATTCCGCCGGTTCAGTGACAGTGGAAGATTCTACGGCCCTCCTCTTGCAAGAGCGATCAGTGCGGTCGATTGGTTCCCGAGACTGCCCGGAGGGCGCCTAACCGGCGCCCTCGGCATACAACTGGCTGACGACCTCCGCGTTCACCGGCTCGTCATATATCCTGAGCTGATCGACCAGGCCCGTGTACGGCGCGTCCCAAAGGTTGACCCCGATGGCGAACTGCCGTTGAGCGGCGGGCGTGAACACATCCGGAAACCCGGTCATCGTGTTGACCAGCGCCCCATTCAGGTACAGCCGCAACGTGCCGTGGTCGACCGACATCACCAGGTGCGACCAGGCGCCAACCGGGATGGGCGTGTTGAACGAGCCGTCGAACCATGCGGTCCCCGACCACAGCATCGTTGGCTGCGTGGCTCCCGGCCCGCGCGGCACGAGACTGATCCAGCTCGTCGGGCTCGCCCAGCCGAAGAACGCGGCGGTGAACTGCGAAGCCACGCTCGGCTGCAGCCATATCGCGATCGAGTAGCTGTGATCATGGATCAGCTCATCCGGCAGGCGCACGCCGGAGGCGCCATCCAGCGCCAACGCACTGCCCACCGCGCCGGGTGCAAACGACACCATCCCGCCCGGCTGATCCGCACGCGGGCCGATCACCACCCCCGGACCGAACACACCGCGCGATGCGCTGAGATCGTTCTCGAAGTCATACGCGGCGATGGGCTGCGAGGGCGCGAGCGAACGGACCGTCACCTGGAACGTCCTGGTCGTCTGCATGCCGTTCAAGGTGAGCGTCGCCGTCAACGTGACGTTCACATCGGGCGAATCGCGGCCGGGACGCGTCACTCGACCCGTCGGGCTGAGCACCGTCGGATGTGACGATTCCCAACTCACGACCGACGCATAAGGCCCCGTGCGCGGCAACTGAAGGTCGGACTGCACGGCACTCACGTCGCCGAGATCCAGAATTTGTGCCGCGGACTGCAGCAGTTGCGGACCGCTCAGCTGATCGATGTCGAGCCCACGGATCTCTGCGGCGGACAAGCTCGCTTCATAGATCTTCAGCTCGTCGATCAAGCCGTTGAACGGCAGATCCCAGTAGTTCACCCCGAGCGCAAATTTGCCCCGGCGAGTGCTGAAGAAATCGGCGAGCGTGCCCGCGCCGAACTTGCGCACGCCATTGAGATACACCGACACCACGCCGCGATTCACCGAGAAGGCCACGTGCGTCCAGGCATTCTCCGAGATGCGTTCACCCGCGCTGCCATCGAACCACGCCTCGCTACCGCTCCAGAGCATGGTGTTGCCGTCCCAGGCGTGCGGTACCAGGCTGATCCAACGATTCGAGAACGGCACACCCGCCGCATCGACTTGCTCATCGACCGCGCCGAAGAAGGCCGTCGAGAACTGCGATAGTGCGCGCGGGTTCGCCCAGAACGAAACGGTGTACTCGTAGTTGTCGATCACGCCGTCGGGCAACAACACTCCCGAGGCACCTTCGAGACTCACGGCCTGCCCTTGCTGACCCGGTGCGAAGCTCACCGAGCCCAGATTCCAGATGCGATCGCCGGTCGCGGTCGCCGCGGTGAAACGGCCGAGTTGCTCGTCCAAGGTGTTTTCGAAGCTGAACTGCGCGACGCGGTTGAATGGCAGGCGCGCCGGCACGGTGACCTGGAATTGACGCACGGTGGTCACGCCATTCAAGGTCATCGACGCGGTGAGCGTGACGACCCGATCGCCCTCGCCCACGTTCGGCCGGGTGACCGTGCCATCGGCGTCGATCACGGACGGATCGCTCGATGACCACGCAATGGTCGTGCCGCGCGTGCCCCGGGTTGGCAGGTCGAGTGTGCCGGCCTTGATGGTGTCGGGCAGCGTCAGGCTCTCGGCCACGTCCTTCAACGCCTGCCGTGTCGTGCGTTTCTCGAGCTTCGATCCCCAGATGGAGACGCCCTTTCTGGAGAGCGCCGTGAACACCGGCACGAGCTTGTTCGCCGCCTCGTTCCACTGCCACGCCAGCCGCCCCTCATAGACGTCGTCACTGCCATCGAGCTGGATGCTGATGCGATTGGGATCGGCGAAATAGCGTCGATACTGTCCCGTCACCTCGCCGGTGATGGTGTAGTCGGCATTCAACGAAATGTAGACCGATTGCTTCGCCTCGCGGTTGATGTCCTTGCCCAGGTTGATGAACCTGTAATCGCCGAGCGCATCGTTGGCGTCGACGATATTCTGACCTTTGATTGGCACGTAGCGATGCGGCGAGGCGACCAGCCAGCCGTCCGCATTCACAAACATCTCGTGTACGCGAATCGAATGAGCCTCGCCGCGGTTCGGAAAACGCGTGTGCGTGATCAGGAAATGTTTCTTGGTCGCCGCATCGTAGTACGCCGAGTTGTGGCCGGGCGAGAGGTAGCCCCGCGAGCTCTCGCGATCCCCGGGGGTTGCCGCGAAGTTGAAGCCGCCCATCAGCTTCACGCCATAGGGGGCGATGCTGTCCCAGTTGCCGCGCGCACCCGCCATGTCTCGACCTTCAGCGTCGAGATATGGCCCGTCGGGATTGCGGGATCGAGCGATACGGATGTTGTAGCCATCGGTGGAAACGAAGCCACCGAACGAAGTGAAGAGGTAGTAATAATTCGACTCCGGGCTGTACAGAATGTAGCTGCCTTCGATGGCGCTGTGATCGCCACCGGCAAGGTGCTTGCCATAGCCCTGTCCAGGCAGGGGTTTGCCCGTTTTTTCATCCAGTCGCAGAATGAAAATGCCTCCGGAGTACGAGCCGTAGGTCATCCACAACCTGCCCTGCCTGTCGTAGAAGACATCCGGATCGATGGTGTTCGGATGGATGGTCGGGTCGTAGCTCGTGATGCCTTCCGGCCCATAGCCCGCCGCGATTTCCGCAGCGGACATGCCCGAGCGCAGGAAAATGCCCTGATTCGCGTACGGACCTTCGATGCGATCCGAGGTCGCGACACCAAGATACGAGCGCGGCCCCGTGCATTCTCCCTCGGGTGGAATGCCGCAGAAGCTGTAGTAGAAGTGATATTTCCCGTTTTTCAGTTTGATGACGTCGGCAGCCCAGGAACCGGGCACACCCGTCCACGAGGTGCCATCGGCGGGAATCGTGCTCCACAACGGATTGGTCGCGTCGACGCCGTTCGCGACGAACTGCCAGTTCATCAGATCGGTGCTGCGCGCCGCCGCCAGATGCGAGCCGAACACATAGAAGCTGCCGTCGTCGGCGCGAATCACCGATGGATCGTGCACCGGCAGGTCATTGTGAGTGATGGCATTGGGATCGACCGTTGGGTCCGGCGCATCCAACAGACAGCCGCCCACGATCAGCAGCACGCCCGTGGCGAGCGCCGTTCTTATCGACTTCATTGTTTGATTCCCCCGTCTGGTGCCTGATTTATAACTCAGACAAATCATTGATGGCAACAGCTCTCGCCGCCACCGGGCTGCGCACGGCCGGAACGATCCATCGCGGTGGGCGTTGGGTCCATGGCGGGCGCGATAACTTTCGGGGGAACAGCCATGGCACCTTCGATTGGCAGTGCAGCGATCGTGACGGCTTTGTTCAAGAACGCCGCGGACGTGGAGCGTGCGTATCACGCCGCGTTATCGCGCGGCTATGACCGGGACGACATCAACCTGGTGCTGTCCGAAGAAACCCGCCACAAACATTTCAACGTCGATCAGGTGGAAAGCGACCTTGCGGACAAGGCGGCCGAGAGCACGGAAAAGAAACACCCGGCCGCGGCCAAGATCGGTGGGCCGGTAGGCGGCACGGCGGCAACCATCGCCCCTGCCCTCGCCGCCATTGGCTCGGCCGCGTTGCTTCCCGGCCTGGTGCTCGCTGGCCCGATTGCTATTGCTTTAGCCGCCGGCGGCGCGGTGGCGATCGCGGGTGGACTGGTTACTGTGCTGACGAACTGGGGCATACCCCAGAAACGCGTGGAAGAATACGAATCGGAGATTCGTCAGGGCGGAGTGTTGATCGGCGTCAAAGCGCGCAACGACGCCGACACGGCCTACCTGCAAAACGCCTGGCAAGCCGCGGGCGGCGCCCTGATTCACGCTTGATCGGTTATCTCAGCTCGACCGTCTTGCCGGCGACGGAAATACGTTCGGCGCGCAATTCCTTCGCATCGCTGGTGCTCTGATAGCCCTCGACGGTCGCGCTCGTGCCGACCTTGAGCATGTCTGCCGTCAGCCCCCGGCTGGTCATGCGCGCCGGCGGCGCGAGCACGACTTCCCAGCTCTTGTCGCTGGTCTTGAGCTGAATGGAGCCGTGCGGATTGCCGTAGTTGGTTGCCTCGATCACGCCCGACAGTGTCTGAATTTCAGAGCTGTAACCCGACCAGCCATGATGCGCGAGCGCGCTGCCGACGAGCGCGACAGAACACGCCGCCGTCCAGAACATTCCACGTGTGCGATGCATGAGCTTCTCCTCGACGCGATGGTGTTGCCGGTCGCCAGATCATACGCATTCGCGCGTGGATCGCCACCCGCAGCCGCCGTCGGGCTCGACGCTCACTCCGCCTTTTGCTGTTTGAGGTAGGCGATCACGTTGCTGACATCCGCATCGTTCGCGAGGCCGGGAAAGACCATCTTCGTGCCGGGCAGCAGCTTCTCCGGGCCTTTCAGATATTCCTTGAGGGTGCCCTCGTCCCAGGTCAGGCCGGATCTTCTCATAGCCGATGAGTAGCGATAGCTTGGATACGTCCCGGCGGGCCGACCGACGACGCCGTTCAACACCGGCCCAACGCTGTTCTGCGCGCCAGCGCCGACGGCGTGGCACGCCGCGCATTGGGCGAAGACCGTCGCACCCGCCGCTGCGTCACCGTCGGCCCGCGCTGAAGAGACAAATGCCAGCGCAAACAGGCTGCTGGCGAGCACTGATCGTTTCACCTTCATCCTCACTCAAACACTCACCAGCCGCTCGGGCCGTTTCAAGTACTGATTCTTGAGCGTATCGGCGAGGCGATACGCGAGAGCACCAACGGGTCCCGTGGGGTTGCGTCCCGCGTTCTGCGGAAACGCGCTCGAGCCCACCACGAAGACGTTGGAAACATCCCAGCTCTGCAGATATTTGTTCAATGCGCTGGTGCGCGGATCGTCACCGAACACGGTGCCTCCGGTGTTGTGCGTCGTCTGGTACGGCACGATGGAGTAGCGTCCGCGATCGCGCCGGCTCAAGACCTGCTCCGCGCCCATCTCCTTGGCAATGGTTGCGCAGATGCCCCGCGCGAACTCCATTTGTCGGAACTCGTTCTCCTGCCAATCGAACGTGAGCCGCAGCATCGGCCGGCCGAAAGAGTCGGTATAGGTCGGATCGAGATCCAGATAGTTCTGACGATAGGACATGACCGAGCCCTGATTGCCCACGCTGGTCATGCGGTGATACGTCTCGACGACCGCCTTCTTCCAACCCTTGCCCCAGCGCGGCGAGCCGGGCGGCGTGGGACGCCGACCGATGGGGGCGCCGCTGTTGCTGCCGCTGCTGATTCCGCCGCCGCCGATGAAGCCCAGCTTGGCGAAATCCGGATTGTCGCTGTTGAAATCATCGATCCAGGTGCCGAGCGCGCCCGACCCCATGAACGGATTGAAGTAGGTGTCCTTTGGGAACAGCGCGCCCACGCCGCCCATGGATTGATAGGCATAGTTGCGGCCCACCACGCCGGTGTTGCGCTGGAAGTCGTACGGCTTGCCGATCTTCGAATGCAACATCAAGTGCACGTTGCCGAACACGTACGCCGCCAGGATCACCAGATCCGCGGGCTGCTCGAACTCACGTCCGCCCGCATCGAGATACGTCACACTCACGGCGCGCTTGCGCTTCGAATCCAGGTTCACCTTCATCACATAGGAATTGGTGCGCGCTTCGAAGTTCGGATTCTTGTAAGCGAGCGGAATGACCGTGAAGTGCGGGCTCGCCTTCGCGTTCGCTTCGCAGCCGAAGGCAGTGCAGAAGCCGCAGTAATGACACTGTCCCAGCGTCACGCCATCGGGGTTCACGTACGCGCGCGACGCATTCGATGCCGGCACTGGAAACGGGTGATACCCCAGGTTGCGCGCGGCCTTCTCGAACAGGACCATGTTGTGCGATTGAGTCAAGGGCGGATTCGGAAACTCGTTCGCTCGCGGCGCCTCGAAGATATTGCCTCCGTCGATCTTCGTGCCCCGCAGGTTGCCCGCCTTGCCGGAGGTGCCGCACACCTTCTCGAACGTGTCGTAATAGGGTTCGAGCTCGTGATAATCGATCGGCCAGTCCTGCAGATTCATATCGGCCGGAATGATGCTCTTGCCGTACTTCGCGACCGTGCCGGAGTACATCTTGTGCTCCCACTCGGTCCAGCGCCAATGCAAGCCGGACCAATGCGTGCCGGCGCCGCCGACGCCCTCGCCCGGCAGGAACGAGCCGAGCTGCCGCATCGGCAATGCTCGCTGGGAGGGATCGTTGCGAAACGTCAATGTTTCCTTGCGCAGATTCTGGATCAGCTCGTGCCGGCGCGAATAGCGCAGCTCGTCGTGAACCTGCGGCGCCATGAAATCGGGATTTGTCGCGCGCGGTCCGCCGCGTTCGAAGGCCACGATTTTCAAACCGGTGGATGCCAGCTCCTTGGCGAGAATGCCGCCCGCCCAGCCCAGGCCGACGATCGCGATATCGACAGGTTTCAGTTTGGTAGCCATCGTCACAGCAGGTCCTGAATGCTCAAGGGCTCGCTCATGTATTTCTTGTTGCGATACATCTCGATCTTGTCCGCATACATGTTGCCGATGCCGGGAAAGCCGATCATTCGCCACGCGGCCTTGCCCTTGTTGCCGCCATACAGCGGGTCGGCGAAATAGCCCTGCATGGTGAGGTCGTACAGCAGATTGAAGAAAATCGGCGTCGGCACCGTGGGCAACGCAATCTCGCGCTTCTCCAGCTGCGTCAGCACGGCCACGCGATCCTCTTCGGAGAGTGCGTCGAAGGTGCGTTTATATTTCTCGCGCAGGTGCGCGTTGAGATCGAGAATGCCGTTGCGAATGAGCTCGCTCGGCGTCATGCGCAGCTGATAGCCCTGCTCCGGCGTGCCTTCGAGGAACGGCCCCTGCAGATACATGCGATCGCCACGGCCGTAGCCCGAATTCAACTGCCGATCGATGAACACGGCCACGCCCAGCTCCAGGGCACCGGGTCCGACTTCATCGGGCGGAATGAAGGTGTCGACTACCGCCTCTATGAACGCCGCTTCATCGCCATTCAAAAATTCATACACCGGCACCGGCTCATCGGCGGCGCTCGCAGGCTTGGGCGCCCCATGATGCATGCCGGCCATCGAGTCCTCGGCGGCTGCGCTCCCGAGCGGCAACGCGCCCGATGCAGCACCGGCCCCGATGAGTTTCAACCAGGCGCGCCGATTCACTTTCTTCGGCTCGGCATTGTTCTCTTCAGTCATCGTCCCCCCAATCGGCGTCACCGCTCGCTAGGACACCGCAGCGTCCTCATAGACGCGCTTCGATGCATCGATGCGCGTGAACAGAATGGCAGCCAACAACGAGTAACCTGCGAGCACGAAGAACGCGCTCGTCCAACCGCTCGCCGTCACGATATAGCCGGTCATCGCCGCGGCGATGGCCGCACCCAGGTTGCCAAAGGTGTTCATCACCGCCGACACCGAGCCTGCGTACACGCCACCGATGTCCAAGGTCACCGCCCAGGACACACCGACGGTGAGCTCGATGCCGAACACCGCAAGCGCAAAGTAACCGACGCTGACGAGTGGATCGTTGGCGAGACAGGCGAGCGGGATCGTCACCGCTGCAATCAGAAATCCGGGGATGGCAACCACGCGCCGTGCGAACTTGAGATTGCCGGTGCGCTTCAACGCGAGATCCGAGAACCAGCCGCCGCAGATGTCGCCCGCGACGCCGGCGAGCAACGGCAGACTCGCGTAGATCCCCATCTGCTGCAGCTCGAACTGCCGCTCCGCATGCAGATATTTCGGGAACCAGGTGAGGAAGATCCCGATGTCATAGCCATAACAGAAATACATCGCGGACAGCAGCCACATCTGTGGGCTGCGCAGGATGCGTCGCCACGGCACGATCTTGGATTGTTTGGCGGTGTTACCCAGCGCGTTGGCGATCAGCTCGCGCTCGGCGGCGTTGACCATGCGATGCTCGTTCGGCGAGTCGCGATAGAACCAGTACCAGACCGCCGCCCACAGCAGGCCAAGCACCGCGAAGATATAGAAAGGCGCGCGCCACCCGTAGTGAGCGATGATGAAGACGACGACGACCGGCGTGAGCGCTCCGCCCAGGCGCGAGCCCGCGTGCGTGATGCCTTGTGCGAAGCCCCGCTCCGACGGCAGCATCCAACGCGACAAGGATCGCGTGGCGATCGGAAACGCGCCCGCCTCTCCCATGCCGAACAGAAATCGGCACACGATCATCGAGGTCGCCGACCAGGTGAGCGCGGTTGCCGCGGTAAAGGCGGACCACCAGGTGACGATGGCCGGCAGCGCACGCCGCGGACCGAAGCGATCTCCGAGCCAGCCGCCCGGAATCTGAAACAGCGCATACGACAATTGATAGGCGCCGAGAATCCACCCCATCGTGACGATGGAGAAGCCGAACTCTTCCTGGATGGAAGGCACCGCCGCCGAGATCACCACCCGGTCGATATAGGTGATCATGTAAGCGACGACGGTGAGCCACAGGACGGTGTGGCGCACGCGCGTGGGTGCGACGACTGCGGCGTGATCGATCGACGCCGCGGCCGCCGGTTTCACAATGGCCGCATCACCGTTCGCCATGTGCGCCACCCTTGGATCCGCCCTTGCATTCGCTTGCGGCACGGCCAGTGCAGATCGACCAGATGGTGGGCACGGACTTGCCCGCTACGTAGACCGCGTGGATCGTCCTGGTGTTGCGAATATCCGCGGTGGGATCGGCATCGAGCACCACCAGATCGGCCGTCTTGCCCGGCTCGATGGTTCCCAAATCCTTGGCGCCGATCAGTTTCGCATTCGTGCTCGTGGCCGCGGTCAACACCTGCAGCGGTGTCAATCCGGCCTGCACCATCAGCTGCAGCTCCCAATGCAGAAAATGCCCGGAAAAACGCCCCGAGGGCCCGCTGTCGCTGCCGACGCCATAGCGCACGCCGGCTTCGATCTCCCGACGCGTGTTTGCCAGGGCCATGTCGAGCACGGCTGGGTACTGATGAAAATGTTTGCCCGCGGCGAGCTTCTGCTGACGCTCCTGACTCTTGAGCGTCGCCAATGCCGCCGGCGTGATCGAGCGATTGAAGAAGGGATCGTCGAGAAACGGCAGCTTCGTATACGTGAACGAGGCTTCACGACTCAGCGTGGCCGCCATCTGCACGATATCGTGCCGCTTCATGTCGTCCAGCAACGCCTGATCGACAGGCGCATCGCGCACACTGTGCGCGAATCCGTCGACGCCTTGCGACGCCAAGGTCCGGGCATTCTCCAGATAAAAGATATGAGCAATGGCGCGCAGGCCGTGTTTATGCGCCTGGTCGATGATGGCTTTGCTGATGTCGGCCGGCATGCGTGAAGGCAGGTCGCCAAACTCGTCGTCGACCCACAACTTGATGAAGTCGACGCCCTTCGCGACTTGTTCGTCGACGGCCCGGCGCGCCTCGGCCACGTTCGCCACAGGCTTGTT
>Ga0065721_10048841_pt1 | contig 72816 bp, 61 predicted proteins | sample Mesricmetagenome_FD_59108 | JGI IMG/M metagenome (GOLD analysis project Ga0065721, IMG submission 59108) | Mesophilic microbial community from rice straw/compost enrichment Sample: eDNA_1 v2 (version 2) | ecosystem: Engineered > Solid waste > Grass > Composting > Bioreactor | place: USA: Davis...
GCCGGGCCGGAACTTCCTTCTTTCGAACCCCTGTTCCGTTTGGGACTGCAAAGGTAGAAATCTCTTTTTAAAAACAAAAAATATTTTTTTATTTTTTTTCTTCCCGCTTCCACGTTTCCGTGGTCCACCTTCCCATCAATTTCCTACCAATTCTTCTATCAAACAACACCCGCTTATCAACCTCACTTTCATCCCTTTGTCGATCGCGGGGTGCAAAAGTAAGAACACTTTCCTTGAATGCAAACAAAAAATTAAATTATTTTATAATTACCCTGATAATCAGTGTAATTAATTTTTTGCAATCTGTATTCTCCTCAATGAACAAGCCCGCGCCAAAAAAGAGCAGGGTTACAAAAATACGGATAATTCAAATACGATCCCAAATAAATGCATAATTCCTTGAAGAACCAGATTGTCAGGCTTTAGGTAAGTTTATTGCACTGCCAGGCACTGCATTGCCTTTCCCATCTGTCAGAAATGACATGGGGTTTTCGGGATCCTTGATAATTTCAAATAACGTATACTTCCAGGGTTTCCAAAAGTTTTCCAGCACCTGTCCATACGTTTTTACCTGCCAAGGATCAAAAATAGGCCTCATACTCATATCGGCCAAAGACATCGGTTCGACATAAATCTTTTCGTCCGTTGGTAAGATTGTATATTCAGGCAACCGGTTAAACAAATAGGCCGAGTAGAAAAAGCGTGCACATAGCTCCTCAAACTGAATCGGGTGGAGACGCATTCCTTCCATCTTTTCCACAAATTCCTGGTGGTAAATCCGGTTCGTACCATTGTCCTGCAGGCACACAATGATGCCAACGTCATTCATTCTGAGCGAATACACCAACGTGTTGATCTCGTCACGGTAATTAAACGTCCGTTCAGCGTTGTCAACCTCAAAAACCAACACGGTAAATGGTACCCCGCCATCAAATTGCATGGGCAAAATTAATGACTGCAACATCAAATGCAGGTTTTTGAATTTATGTGCAAGCACCTGCGAAAAATTCATTGCTTCTCCGCTCAGCATTTGCTGCCGAATACCTGTTTGTATTTCATTGAACACGACTCCGTATACCATCCTGGCCACCCATTGAAAAAGTAGCAGGCGGTCTACCTGTTTCACTGCTTCATATCCGTTGTTAAACGCTGCCTCCACCCGGCTATCCATTTCGGCGATCCGTTCGGCTATTTCCGTTGCACAGGGCAGTTGCAGCTGCTTGTAGGTACAGATACTCTCATCAAGTAGCTTGAAAGGCTTATCTTCAAGATCAAATTTCCGCATAAGCCAATGGGGGAAAACCTGTATTTGCTCATCCCCTGATTGCAAGGTTTGCCCACTCAGGAAACAGGTATCGTTGTCGAAACGAAAATTCTTGAAGGGATTATATAAATGTATGGGCATGTATCAAGCTATGTTCATTAATTATCAGTCCAGGGAGGGAAACGATATTCCCTTTATCTTACGGTACAGCTCAACTGCATACAGGTCGGTCATTCCAGAAACAAAATCCAACACTGAGCGGATTTTCGTATAGGCATCGTCCTGTTGCGTGTGAAATTGGCGCGGCATCAATGCCAGCAATTTGGTATCGTAAGGTGTCCTGTCTTGCTTCAGATAAGCCGGAATAAACTCCTCGAGTAGCCCATTCATTACCTTATAGCCAGCTACCTCAATCTGTACGACTGACTGCGCATTATAAATTTTCTTAACCGACACCTCCTCAATCGTACCCATTGCCTTCACCAAATCCGTATCCACCGCTTCAATCAGTGCTCGACCAAATACCCCATTCAGAAACGCATCCTGATTTTCTGTAAATACGGTTGCGCACTCCCCGATTAACGTATTGATTGCCTTGGCTCTCAACAAGCTCACCCGGCTATCAAAATCGGCAAGCTTTTGCAAGCGCTCTTTCAAGTGTTCATCCCGGCAAACGGGCAGCAGTAAACTCTCGACCTGCTCATAGGGCAGAATACCCAACCGATGGGCATCTTCCAGGTCGATAATGTTATAGCAAATATCATCTGCCGCCTCCACCAAATAAACGAGCGGATGCCGTTTATAGCCACTCGGAGCTTCTGTGTCCTTCAACAATCCTAATTCGGCCGCTATTTTATCGAAAACGGTTCGCTCCGATTGGAAAAACCCATACTTCTTTCGATGATGCACTTTTTTGACGTGGCCGTCCGCGGCCGCACACGGATATTTTACAATCGCCCCCAACGTACTGTAAGTAAGAGCAAAACCATGCTCGTCCTTGCCTGCAAATGGATGGGTCAATATCCGCAGTGCATTGGCATTCCCTTCGAAATGCGTCAAGTCAGCCCATTCGGCCTCCGTTACCTGCTCTTCAAATACGCCCCCCATGCCCGCCGTAAAGTAATTGGAAATAGCCGCTTCGCCCGAATGACCGAACGCCGGGTTCCCCAAATCATGCGACAGGCAAGCCGCTGAGATAATGTTGCCAACCTCCTGCAGATAGGGAAGCTCACGGTCAATATCTGGATTTGCCTTCCGCATCTCATTATAGAAAATGCGGCCCAACGACCGCCCGACGCTAGCCACTTCAAGACTATGAGTCAATCGGTTATGGACAAACACACTGCCAGGTAGCGGAAAAACCTGCGTTTTATTCTGCAACCTGCGAAAAGGCGATGAAAAAATCAACCGGTCATAGTCGCGCTGAAATTCAGAACGCGCATCCTGCTGATCATCCTGCTTGCGAGATTCATATCCCCATCGTTTGGCGGATAGCAATTGCTGCCAGTTCATTATACCCATGTCGCCGCAAAGGTAAGAAATCTACCGTTCGATGCTCTCGCGAAGATCCTCCAAAATTTCCTGATAAACCGCATCATCCATAATTCCGTTTTCCTCGTAATTTAACATTCGCGATGTTCAGGGTAGATTCATCCGGAAAACATTTTCTTTCAGTCCTTGTTGGAAAAAAGAAGGAGGACCCTACAATGAACAGCCAACAACATCCTCCGGTTGATCCGGAGAAAAAAGAAAAAGGCCTCGCCGAAAACGAGCGCGCTAACCATATCGCTTTTGATAAACAACAGCAATATGGCGATTCAGATGATGATGCTGATATCCGCGAGACCGATAACCCCGATGACGTAGACCGGGAAGGAGGAGACCTAGCAGGTACAGCCTCCGGAGGCTTGGATGACGACGAAACATAGCAATCACAGCGATCCCATCACGCCATACTTAAACACTAGGCAGCGATTCTGACGCAGTAATCCATTTCACCATCTTGTGGATATTGAAGTTACGTCCGAACGCCTGCAGCACCAGCCGATCATCCGGCCGAAAGACAAAGCCGGCCTTTTCGTAGCAACGTATGGCCGGCGTATTTTCGTCCCAAACGTTTAATTCCACGGCGTCGCAGGAATATAGCCGCCTGCATTCTTCCGCCAGTGTCGTAATAAAGCGAGTTCCCACCCCCTTTCCGCGCATCGCCGGGTTTCCTACCAAAATTCTTCCCAGTCTCGGCCGGCCATTGTCCTGCGGGATGATTTCGCCAAACGCCACCGGCTGTTCTTCCAACCATGCTGTATACATGGGTCTGTCCGGATGCTCCGCGCGATATTCCGTGAACTGCTCGAGGCTCAACGGATATGAAAAGCGGTCGCCCGAAAATTGAAACAGCAGTTCTGGCGAGGTCACCCAACTTTGGAGCCAGCCGAAATCAGCCTCCTTAAACTGGCGTAGTATTAGCTCATCCACGGGAAAAAACCTTTTTGCCTGCAGTCAAAACAGCAACTGCAATCAGCCCCGCTACAAAACCGATCAGCATTTCCTTCAAGAACGAAGGCCATGAAGCCAATATATGATGGAGATAATCGATATTATGCACGAATATACCACCCGAAACCAGAATCAGCGCGACGGTGCCGATCACGCCTAAACCTTTGATTACAATTGGCAGTGATTTTACTAGCAAATGGCCCAATTTAGCCAACCAGCCGGTGTCCTGAGTACGTTTTATCAATCGAAAACCCGCATCGTCCATCCGGACAATAAGTGCGACGATACCATATACTCCAACAGTAGCCAGCAGTGCCACCACTGAAACGGTAAGAATCTGTATCGGCAGGCTTTTCTCCAGTACCGTTCCCAGACTGATGATTACAATTTCAATCGACAGGATGAAATCGGTGGTCACAGCTGCCTTAATCTTTGCCTTTTCAGCATCACTCTGCCTTTCCTCGCTCTCCTCAACAACTTCATGTCCTTTCTTCGGACGGTGAAAGAAGAATTCGATGATTTTTTCGACACCTTCATAAGCTAAGTAAAAACCTCCTAAGACCAGGATGACCTTTATTGCCACGGGAAAAAACACATTAAGTGCCAAAGCCACCGGAATAATGATCACCTTATTGAGGAACGATCCTTTGGTGATGGCCCATAGCACTGGTAACTCTCGTGATTCTAGAAAACCCGTTGCCTTTTCAGCGTTGACCGCTAGGTCGTCGCCCAATATTCCCGCAGTTTTGCGGGTTGCTACTTTCGCTGTCGTGGCTACATCGTCCATCAAAGCGCTTATGTCGTCCAGAATTGCAAAAAAACCTGATGCCATATCTTCGTAATGGTATGGCAGTAAAAATATAAATTTGGATGCTATTTCCTTCTGATTTTGTTATTCGTTATCAGCACTCACGGTTCCATCGCCTAGCGTAATGCCAAAATCGCCTCCTCAGCCGGGCTTATCTCTCCGATCATGTACTGATGGATTCCGCAGATTTTCATCTCGTCCAGTATGTCTACGAGACTCGCATATGCCGCCCGTGCGCTGGGACGTATCACTACGGTGATACCTTTTTCCTCTTTGGTCAAGGTCCGCACCTCATCTTTCTTTTCCAATAGCACCTCCCGTATACCTCCTTTACCCATACTGGATGTATATGGACCCGCCAGAGGCTTATCCAGCATACCCCAATACCAATCCACCCGCCCGTCCTCGCCGAGCAGCAACGTAATGGTCCGGTTATCTGCCAACGGCATGAAATCTGTGGAGTCCGCTGTATCGGGCATCGCTACATCGAGTGCCTGTTGTTTGTTAATGTTAGTGGTTAGCATAAAAAAGGTGATCAGCAAGAAAGCCAGATCAACCATGGCGGTGAGGTCAACCCTGGGTTGCAATCGCCGTCCGGTGTTCAATTCAGCCATGATGTAAGAGGTTTATATACCTAGTTGATGATAATCGCCTGTATTTTCCATAAGCCAATTTTCGTAGTTTTGCTGCCATCAGTTAGTCAACATGGCGGTACGAAGAATTGTCGTAAACACGGCAACGGAAAACATAGAATCAGCACACCACTTTTATCACGACATTCTCGGGTTGGAAGTACTCATGGACTTGACCTGGATTCGCACATACGGCCTGGGCAACTCCATGCAGGTCCAGATCAGCATCGCTAGCGAAGGCGGTTCGGGAACCCCCGTACCTGATATCTCCATTGAGGTTGATGATGTTGACGACGTATACAACCAAATGGTAGAAGCTGGATTTACTGTGACTTATGGTCCGGCCAACGAACCCTGGGGAGTCAGGAGGTTTTACGTAAAGGATCCTTTTGGAAAAACTGTGAATATCCTTTCGCATACCTAATGTACTGACACGTAAATCATGGACTCGAACACATAAATCGTAATTATACGCGCCTGAAAAAAATGGACCAGCCATACCATGCCATCAAAACTTCGCTGCTAGCCGCTTGCCGGCACTATGTAGACGAACGCATTGCCAATGCCCTGCAAGCCCTCGCTTCGGCCAGTGATGCGGCCGCCGATGATACGAAAAGCAGTGCGGGTGACAAATTTGAAACCACTCGTGAAATGATGCAACAGGAAATTGCCAGGCACCAGCAATTACTGGCCGATGCGGAACGCATGGCGCAGGTGTTGGCCTCCCTAGACGCACGCCCACACTCGGGGCCTGCAAAATTAGGTAGTGTGATCGAAACCGATCGGGGCACCTTTTTCCTCGCCGTCAGCGCAGGTCGTCTTGACGTGGAAGGCAACGCCTATTGGGCAGTGTCCACCGCTTCTCCCATCGGCAGCCGGTTAGTCGGCCTACAGGCGGGCGATCGTTTTTCTTTCAACCAAGTAACATATGTCATTACACAGGTCTCATAATTGAATTCTTCGTATATTGCCCACCATGACAGCCTGATACATAATGGATACGATGTATGTTTCATTAGCCGCGCTTGCGCTAACCGTCGCCTTCGTCATTTGGAGCACGGGCCGTAAAAAGCTGAACCCCTTTTTTGCCCTAGCCTTGGCTGCACTTGGTGTCGGATTGCTTACTGGGATGCCTTTACCCGATATTGTGGCGCAGCTGAAGGCTGGCTTCGGCGACACAATGGGTAAAGTGGGCGTACTCATCATCCTCGGAACAACGTTGGGTGGCATCCTGGAAAAAACTGGAGCCACCGTTCGCATGGCCGAATACCTGATCCGAAGCGTTTCTAAAAAGAATGCTCCGTTGGGCATCGCCCTAACCGGATACATTATCGGCTTTCCGGTCTTTTGCGACAGTGGCTTTATCGTTTTAAATGGATTGAACCACTCCATGGTCCGAAAAACTCATTGGAACATGGCCGTCATGGCCACTACGCTAGCCACCTCTCTTTATGCCGTGCATTGTTTGGTACCGCCCCACCCCGGCATTACCGCGGCCATTGAAACCATAGGTGCCGATTTCGGAACCATCATGCTTCTAGGTGCCCTTCTTTCGATACCGGCTGCCGCCGTAGGCCTCCTTTACGCCCGTTGGAAGGGAAAGCGCGTGGCCGATGACTATACACCTTTGACGGATGCTTCCCCAGAACCGGCACAATTACCGCCCACGTGGCTATCTTTCCTGCCGGTACTGCTCCCCATTTCCCTGATTGCCTGTGGCTCCTTAGCCCACCTCTTTGCTCCCCAACTGCAGCATTTTGACAGATTGGTTCAATGGCTCTTGTTCGTAGGCGATCCCAGCATCGCCTTGGGAGCGGGTATTCTGGTAGCCCTCTTTTTGGTCAAACGGGCCGATCGCGCGAAGCTTCCCGGCTGGCTTACCCAAGGTGTAGAAAAAGCGGGCGTCATCGTGGCTATTATCGGTGCAGGCGGCATGTACGGGCAACTGCTTCAACATTCGGGTATCGGTCGCGATATCGGGACCTTGCTGGGCGGCACCTCACTGGGTATATTTCTACCATTTCTGATTACTGCATTTTTAAAATCTGCCCAAGGGTCGTCCACCGTCGCGGTCATAACCGGCGCATCGCTTATCGCTCCCATGCTAAGCAACTTAGGATTGGATCATCCGCTCGGCTTATCGCTCGCCATACTGAGTTTGGGGGCGGGCAGCATGTGCGTAAGCCATATGAACGATTCTTATTTTTGGGTCGTCAGCCGGTTTTCTGGTATCAGCGCCACCGTTACCCTCAAAGTCTTTACCACCGCTACGATGCTCATGGGGATGACAACCCAATTGCTTATTTGGGCAATTTGGGTCCTAGCACCCTCTGGCTGGTCTTAACCCCACCAAGGTTCCCGCCCTGGCGTCGAATACAGTCACCGTCAACTTACCGATGACGATTTGAAAATCAATTTTCAATATCATATCGTTCGGAGCTTCCGGTCAGCGACAGTTATACAGCTGCCGGCGACGCACTCGTCGAAATGGAAACCGTTGAGCGGACGATTTCGGATAAGCCGATTAACCGGTACCCAAGCAAGTCATTTACTATACCGCACATAGCTTTGCTGGTAGGCTATTGTATCCCTATCGCCCAGTGTGGCCAGAAAATCTTTATTAAATTCGTTAAATAGCTTACCGGATGCTACGCGTATACTGGCTTGTCCGCTATTGCCGGACCGGCGGCTAAGTTTATAAATCATCACGGGAAACAAGAACGACCGATCCGTCCCACTGCAATACGTCACTACTTCCCCTTTATACGAGATTTGCCCTCCCGAATGAAACATCTGCAACGGATCGTTATGTTTACTCAGTCGATAGGTATCCAGGATCTTCTGTGGCTCTTCACCCCTTGCATAAGGGCCTAATATAAATGGAGAACGAAAGACCACCGCTGTGTTGCCCTCACGAGATACGCGATAAAGCACGGCAGAAATGCCAAATTGCGCTGTGCTATCCGTTATAAACGTCATGAAGTCGTCGGGTCTCGGTGCAAATGATGCATTAAATCCTTCCTCACTGTTAATGAACTCCGCAATTACTCCTTCGTCCATTATTTCGCCTGATTTCGTATACAACCTAACCGATCCACGGCTTTCCAAAGCGACTGCCTTCAACTCAATCGGGAATATCTTTGCAGGCTTTCCCCTGTATTTGCTACAGCCCGCTACTGCCGCCACGGCACCTGCCATCATTAGGATCACGTTCAACTTCATCTTTTTTTGCACTTATGGTTTCAAATATAAACGGTCATACGGATATTACCACCCTAATCTTAAGGCCCTTCCCTCCGGCTTCCGTATTCCCTCCCTAGATTTTACCGATTTTTATCCATCCGATATTTTTTGTATTCGAAAGTCGAGCGCGGCAAAAAAAGCCATGCTACTTTTGTTTCATTAAAGAGAAGCAAGATGTTAAACGAATTAAACCGGGTGATTGACTATATCGAAGACCACATGACCGACGAGTTATCGCTCGAATCCATTGCCGAATATGCCGGCATTCACGATTTTCACTTCCGAAAAATATTCTTTTACCTTTCGGGGCTTACACTTAATGAATACATTAAGAACCGGAAGCTGTCTGAAGCCAACAAGGATTTACTCGCCGGAGAGCGAGTAACCGACGTGGCCTTCAAATACGGTTACCAGTCGATGGACGGCTTTACCCGAGCCTTCAAAAAATGGAGCGGGTTTCTACCATCGGATGTGATCAAAAAAAAGACCCGCAAAACTTTTCCCAAACTTTCATTTATTATTACTGTAACAGGAGGTACTACCATGGAATTTAGAATTGAAGACAAACCCGCATTTCGCTTTGCGGGTGTAAGTAAACGCGTTCCGATGCAATTTGAAGGTGTCAATAACGAGATTGTCAAGCTGGCACGAAGCATTACCGAAGAGCAAAAAAAAGAAATGCATTCCCTTCAGAATATTGCACCTTATGAGATCGTCAATGTTTCGTACGATGCCGATGCCAAGTTTTTGAAGGAAGAGGGCGATTTGACCCACCTGATCGGTGTGCTAACCACCGAAAGCGAAGTAAGCGAACGGCTTGATACGATTTCCGTTGAACCCGGCACTTGGGCCGTATTTCCGAACGACGGCCCGTTTCCGGCTACCTTACAGCAGACCATGGCCAACATCTACGCAGTATGGCTGCCTTCTTCCAGCTATGAGGTGATTGATGCCCCTTCTTTCTCCTTCACAAAGATGGACGGGCAGAAACCGGACCACGCGTATAGCGAGGTATGGATTCCCGTGAGGAAAAAATGATGCACGTGCTTGCTAACCTGCCGGTTCCGCTTTCAATTGTTCAATAATCGGCAGGTCGGCAGGCGCCCAATCGTACCGGTCCAGTTGGTCTACCGTTGCCCATTGGGCGTCTGCATGTTCTTCGAGCAGCAACCCACCACCTGCTACCCTCGCAATAAACGGCACCAAACGGATCCGAAAGGTTGGATAATCGTATTCCACCGGCCGGAGCCGTTTCATTACTTCGATATCCAAGTGCAGTTCTTCCTTAATTTCACGGATAATGGTCAGTTTTTCGTCTTCCCCCGGTTCCACCTTTCCGCCCGGAAACTCCCATTTCAATGGCAGATCCATTGCGCCGCTACGCTGACAGACTAGTATTTTACCGTTCTGGATAATGATCGCACAGGTAACAATGAGCATGAGCTGCGTTTATTTGGATAAAGGTACTATTCGTATGCGGATTTCCAAAAGCCAGTCCGCACAACTATCTCCATTTCCCATTGGATGTGAACAACATTATCATCATATTTGATCGACATCAGGAGATCATTGCATCCATGCAATAATCCTCAAAATCGTATTTTCACCTTTATAAAAATGCCAATGGATTATCACTTTGACGACCCTATCGATCGCACGCATACAGATTGTATAAAATGGGATACTGCCGAACCCGGCGTATTGCCCATGTGGATTGCCGACATGGATTTCAAGGCCGCTCCCGCTATCCAGCAGACGCTGGAAAAACGTGTGGCGCATGGAATCTTCGGATATACCCACACCCCGCAGCGGTTCTACGACGCCATCATCGGCTGGTGGAATAAACGGCATGGCGTTGCCCCCCACCCAGATTGGCTGATTCCCGTCACCGGAGTGGTTCCTGCATTATCCGTTATTATCCGGGCACTGACCGATCCAGGCGACAAGGTCCTGTTGCAGCCGCCCGTATACAACCACTTCTTTGCCAGCATTGCCCACTGCGACCGTCAGGCAGTCCAAAACAACCTGCGCCTGCATAACGGTGTATATGAATTTGATTATGAAGATCTGGATGCCAAAGCCTCCGATCCCGCGGTGAAGCTGCTCTTGCTCAGCAATCCACACAACCCGGTGGGCCGTGTCTGGACAACGGAAGAACTGTTGCGCATCGGCGAAATCTGCCTGCGGCATAACGTTGTGGTTGTTTCTGACGAAATCCATTCCGACCTTGTTTATGATCCGCACAGGCATATTCCCTTCGCATCCCTGGGCCATGACTACGCGCTGCGATCCATCACGGTTAGTTCCCCTACCAAAACCTTCAATATCGCCGGGCTGCAGGCTGCTTATTTATTTTCCGAAAATGCGGCATTCAGAGAACAGGTACGCCACATACTGGACATGCAGGAAATGACGCTCCTAAATCCCTTTGCCATTGAGGCCCTAGTTGCCGCCTATGAACAGGGCGAACACTGGCTGGAATCACTAAAAACCTATCTGGCTGCCAACTTTACGTATTTGACTGACTTTTGTCGGTCCCACCTGCCGCAGATTCAGGTAATCCCCCTTCAAGCCACGTACCTGGTGTGGCTAGACGGTCGTTCAGTTATTCCCTCCTCTGCAGATTTCGCCGACAAATTGTTACGCGAACAGCGGTTGTGGCTGAGTCCCGGCACGCTATATGGGGATGCCGGTGAAGGCTTTTTACGCCTCAATATCGCCTGCCCGCGGCCCCTGCTGGAAGAAGGGTTGGTCCGGCTATCGCAGGCATGGTCCGATTCCTGAGTGTCCGCCTCATTTAGACTACAACTCCACCCGATTTGGCTACGTCGCCGGATCGGCGGCCGCCGAACTTTGTACCATCGTTCATTTAAAATCATTTGACTAATGGTACAACAACAAGCTGATGCGGCAGACGTCGTGAAAAGAATAGAAAAAGTATGGTTCATCACCGGAGCTTCACGGGGGTTCGGGCGGGTGTGGGCGGAAGCGGCCCTCCGACGTGGTGACAAGGTAGCCGCAACTGCCCGCAATTTGGAAAGCCTTGCCGACCTGCAAAAGTATGGTGCAAACGTGTTAACACTAGCCGTAGATGTCACCAACCCAGAGCAGGTGCACACCGCGGTAAATGACGCCCACGCCCATTTCGGCCGATTGGACGTTGTTTTAAACAATGCAGGTTATTCCCTTGTGGGAGCCATTGAAGAAGCCCGTGCAGACGATATCCGACAATTGTACGATACCAATGTACTCGGGCCGGTAGCTGTCATTCAGGCCGCGTTGCCTTTGCTACGAAAACAAGGACACGGTCATCTCCTGGGCACATCCAGTTCCCTGGGACATGTGGCGCATCCGGTAATCGGCTATTACTGTTCCTCCAAATGGGCATTTGAAGCCATTTATGAAAGTTTAGCCATGGAAGTAAAACCATTCGGCATTGATGTCACCATCATCGAACCGGGAGCGTATGCCACGACGTTCGGTAGCCCGGAATCTTTGAAGTTCGCGGACAACCAGCCGATCTATGACCCGCTGAAGGCCGAAGTGTTCGGAAACATCCAGCGCCTGGAAAAAGGAAACCCCGAGGCAACACCGGCGGCGCTTTTTGCCGCGGTCGATGCTCCAAACCCACCTTTACGCTTATTTCTTGGAAAACATAGCTTACCGGAGGTTCGCGAGGTGTATGCTGGTCGACTGAAGACCTGGGAAGCATGGGAAACCGTTTCAAATGCAGCGCAAGGATAAAACCACCAACAGCCGGTATCCGATTCAGGGCACCGGCTGTAAATACGGTTATATACCCTATTTTTGTAACATGAACAAACACGGACACGCACCGCGGCAGTTCGATTCGTTATCCGAAGCGATGAAAGCAGCCGGCTTTTCTGCTCCCCAGCATCCGTTGATTGCATTGGTCAACGGTGTAGACCATCCCATCGCCGGGGTGCCACCCCAGCACCGTCACGTATTGAATTTCTATAAGATCTCCTTCAGGCCTCATCTAGGCGGCACATTGCGGTATGGCCAGACGTATTTCGATTTCAGCGAGGGCGGACTGTTTTTCGCCGCTCCCCATCAGATTGTCGGCAATAACGAGCAGGTCGGCGACCGGATGGCTGAAAATCATTGCATCAATCAGCAAATCACCTTATTGATGCATCCTGATTTTCTCTTAAACTATCCCTTGGCGAAAACCATTAAGCGATACCACTACTTCTCGTATTCCATCAACGAGGCTTTGCATTTATCTGACAAGGAAAAAGAAATCATCCTCTCCATTTTCCGGAACATGGAAGACGAGCTCAATAGTCGCATCGATGACATTAGCCACGACGTAATTATTTCACAGATTGAGTTATTATTGAATTACGCCCAGCGCTTTTACAAACGGCAGTTCATCACGCGGAGGCCGATTAACGATACGGTACTGCAAAACCTGGACGCCCTACTGGACGAATATTTCGATGGACAAACGTCATTGACCCACGGCATCCCTACCGTCCAATCTCTTGCGGATCGGTTGAATTTTTCCCCGAGTTACCTCAGCGACATGCTGCGATCCCTCACCGGGCAGAGTACCCAGCAACACATTCACAACAAACTGATCGAAAAGGCCAAAGAAAAGCTTTCCACTACCGGCCTATCCGTTTCGGAAATTGCGTATGCATTAGGCTTCGAACATCCACAGTCGTTCAGTAAGTTCTTTCGAAACAAAACCAATCAGAGCCCGATGGCGTTCCGCGAAAGCTTTAACTGACAAAACCCTTCCCGTATTTATACGCTAAGCTGATCAACAAAGCCAGCCCAAAACTGAGCAATGTTCCAATTAGTACATATTCCGTCAGCTTTCGATCTTTCGCCGTGGATAAGTCACTGAAACGAAAAATTGATTTGGCGGCAATTAAAAATCCGATTGCCTGCCATTGGTTCATCAAAATAAAGCAGAAGAGGAACAGCCGTTCCAGATAGCCAATGTATTTGCCAGCATGGGTGAGTGAATCGGTTTCGGATTTTTGCACGATTCCCTGTTGACTTGATTTCCCCCGCGATGCTTCCCGCGCCTCAAGGCCCCAGCTTGACAGCGACTGTTTGATAATGATCGAAGAAACAAACGTAACGCAGATCGTTGCCACGAGAAACAAAATTACCTCATTGGTAAATAGCGGTTGCAACGAAATCGCATAGGGTTCATAAAGATAGACCGCCAATAAGATAAAACCACTATGCGCCAACTGATCCAACCAAAACAACGCCTTTTTATTTACGCGCCCATATAAATGGGTTTTCGTGATATCAATGATCAAGTGGCTCACAATGATCGTTAAAAACGCTTTCCAGTAAAAAACATCAAACTTCAGCAAAAGCAGAAGCATCAAGGCATGGATCGCGATGTGCAGGTACAAATGCTTTGATTTATGTTTATTATCGGTTTTGCCTTTAACCCATCTATCAGGTTGAAAGACAAAATCTCCCAAAACATGGGCGAGAAATAATTTTAGACCTAACGTGACCATGCTTTGAGAATTTGGTGTTCGAAAAATTTCTCCATTCGCATCACCGCATCGTATCCACCCCGTTTGAGCGCTTCGCTGATGCTGCTTTGCGATTTATTCATTTTTTTAGCCAATGCTTCCTGGTTCATTTGGGGATTTTCAATCGCGGTCTGGATAGCCTCAGCTGTCGCTGGGCTCCAATTATCCATCGTCAGGGACGCGAGCGATAAGAGCAGGTTACCCACTTCGTCCCATTGGTCATTGGCCGTTGCGATTGCCAAGGTTTGCTTTTTTAGCGTATCAAAACACTCACCTGAAAGGATGAAAGCGCTACCCGTAGACGATGTAACTTTGCTTGAAGCATGGTCTTCCATACCAATGCCTATCGCGATTCTCACGTCAAGTGGCGTGGTTCGCTTTACGCCTGCTTTTATGTGGATCGCTGCCTTCAGCGCCTTTTCAGGAGCAACACGGATCTGAAAGCTATCCCCACGGAATAATTCCCAGTCATTAGGCTCATTTCCATACTGGCGTAAGATACCGATCAGCCCGGGCTGCCATTCGTCCGCAAGTTTTGTACGGGAATTGACGATGTCTCCTGTTAATACTCCTATCATATTTATATGAATGTGTTTTTTCAAATATCGGCAAAATAGCCGATAAATCAAAATATCGGTAAAATAGCCGATAATACAATTTATAGCCCCTACATCCGATCTGCCAGCATCGCCGCTGCGTAAACTCATTAATCAAACCGTATATGGCGGTTGTTTTCCACCGAGGTAAACTCAACAGTCAAATATAATGCTAAAAATATTAGTTTAAAAATAAATGAGAAAAAGTTACATAGGTTGTTTTCCGGGCCGGTAAGCCCACAAGTAGCCCCAGGCGAGGGCGGCCACCACCATCGTCCCGAAGAAAATATACGGAATGTGGATAATCACATCGCGGTATACCCATCCTGCGAATAGCGCCCCCAAGCCAATCCCCGCTTCCAGGGCAATGTACATGGTCGCCATGGCTTTGCCACGTTGCTGTGGGTGGCTCAGGTCTATTGTCCAAGCATTTACGGCCGGCGACAGGATACCGGCGCCTATACCGTAAACCGCGGCGCCCGCAATCAGCCAAACGGAACTGTTACCCCACGTCAGGATACCCATTGACACAATAAGCGTAGCTAGCCCATACTGCATTACCGGCACGCGCCCATATCGATCCGAAAACTTGCCGGAGAAAAACCGTATAGCTACCGAGGCGATGGTAAACGCCACGAAAAACATACCGCGGTTGGATATGCCCAGATGCGTCGTCCAATCAGGAATCAGCGTAAGGATCACCCCGTATGCTATGTAGGACAGCAGGGTAACGATCGCCGCTGGAATCACCCGTAGGTCGATGATATCGGTACGAGATATGCGAAAGGAAGACAGCTTCAGCCGTTGCCGCTGCTGTAGGGGCAATGTCTCCTTCATGTTCATTAAGATCACAATGGAAAGCAATGCGAACGCCGAAGAGCAGTAAAAGAGCGCGTCGATCGAGTATGCCTGACTAATGGCGCTCCCCACAGCCGGGCCTATGGCCATTCCCAAGCTAAAACAAAGCCCATGCACGCCTGCGGCTTCACCCCATCGTTCCCGTGGAATGATGTCGGCAACATAAGCCGCCGTTGCCGTAGGCTTAAAGCCCGTAGAAAATCCGTGTATAAGGCGCAGAAACAGAAATCCCGACACGCTGGACAGCACGGGGTACAGGAAGCCGCACACGAAACATACGATGGAGCCCACGGCCATCACGGGCACTCGTCCTATCGTGTCGGTTAGCTTGCCACTAAACGGTCTTGAAATACCCGCCGTGAGCGTAAACAGTGCAATGATAAGCCCTTTATATTCTCCACCGCCCATGCTGCTCAGGTATGCCGGCAGTTCCGGGATCAACATATTGAAGCTTGCGGAAAAAAGCAGGGAACTCAAACAGAGCAGCACAAACGGCAACCGGTAAATCGACGGCGAAGCATCCTGCATGGGTCACTCACTCTTCCGCCTTATCCCGCCGCAGGATCACCGACACTATCCCGATCAGGGCGACCAGGATCACGCCTGCGGTAATCGCATACAGCCGATGATCATCGCTGAATTCCGGAAGCCGACCCGCTTTCTTCAAACCTTCCAGAACCGCGAAGGATAGCAAAGTCGCTATCATCAGGATAGCTAAGCATAGTTTCGATTTATTAATTTCATTCATGATTATCTCCTTTGCCGGCCGTTATCTGACCCACCCAATTAACACTTCGCCGTTTGGTTTCTGTATTTGGTTAATTGCAAAGGTAAAAGTTTTCGGCATGGATCAAAATTTTGCCCAACGCTTAAGCCATTGATCAGAATCCGATATTGCACACGCTGATTGCACAAACTTTTTCGTTAACTTTACGAACGAGTTGACAAACCGATTCTTAGTATTATGAAGCGACGAGAAACAGATTCAAAAACGGACGCGGCCTATACGTATACGGACCAGCCGACCACTTGTCCGAAATGCGGAAACCGTACCACATTCGTGGGATCTTTTTTCCAGCCCGCAACGCAATGGCACACGTGTCTATCGAGGAGCTGCCGGTATTCGTTTATCCAGGTCGCAGACGAGTAAATTACAGCCCCTCCCAACCTATTATGCAAACGAGTTTACGATACCTATGTACGTTATGGCTAGCTTTTTTCAACTGTGTTGCTACGATGAGCGAAGCCCAACAACCTTCTGCCCGAAAAGCCCAATTCCGTGCGGCCACCTACAACATACGCTATGATGCCGATGCCGACAAGCAATCCGGCAATGGTTGGAACGTACGCAAGGGCCCCTTGTCCGATGTGATCCGTAACCATCAATTCGACGTGGTTGGCACCCAGGAAGGCGATGCCAACCAATTGGCAGACCTGAAGGGCCTGCTACCGGGTTTTGATTACGTAAGCCACCCCTATGGCGGTAAAGGCGATTTGCATAATTGCGCCACTTTCTATCGCACCGCCCTGTTTGAGGTGCTGGATAGCGGCGTATTCTGGTTTAGCGAAACCCCTGATGAGCCTAGCATTGGCTGGGACGCTACCGACCGGCGTATTTGCAATTGGACAAAATTCAAGGTGAAAGAAACCGGCAGGGAATTTTACTTTTTCAACGTCCATTTCTACTGGCAGCTGGAAGTAGCCAGAAGAGAGTCGGGGCCGCTGCTCGTCGAGAAAATCAAGGAAATCGCCGGGAAAGTCCCCGCCATTTGCGTGGGCGATTTCAATTCCACGGTTGAAACCTACCAGATTAAAACGATAAAAACACTGCTCCACGATGTGTATGACCGCAGCGGGACTCCCCGCCAGGGAGTAGAAAATACCAACTTAGGAGGTGGTGTTTTTCAAGGCGAACCCAAAAATCGCATCGACTATATCTTTCTGACGCCCCATTTCGAGGTGAAGGATTACCAGGTGATTTCCGATGTCTATGACGAAAATCGCTATCCATCGGACCACTTGCCTGTTACTTCGTCGTTAGCATTTTAAGTTCCTCTTGACACAAACTAAGCCATTTCCCATCCCGATCGCACCGGCTCCCGGAGAAACGGATCTGCTTCAGGCAAACCCTTCGCCCGCATGTTCTCGCTATCCCAATAAATCTTCTTTCCCCCCAGTCGGAGCGACAAGACGCCAAGCAGCGTTATTTCGGTAAGGCGGGCTCCGTATTCAAAATTCGAACTCGCGGCCGGTCCGCCTTTAATGGCATCAACCCAATCTCGAAAGTGTCCATTCGAACGAGGGATACTGGGCTTTGGGGGATTATATCGCTCGCGGCGCCTTTCAGGAAAGATCTGCGGGTTTGAACCTCCCGCTCCCGTTACGATAATACCTTTCTTTCCAATAAAAAGCGAACCACGACTAGGCAGTTCCACGTTATCGGGCAGCAGTTCCGGCCGGGGAGGCTGCAGCCCTCCTGAATACCATACCTGCTTAAATTCGGGCTGATTGCCGTTTTTCGCAAAATGGTAGTACCCGATTTCACCGTAAGGGGCAATATTCGCATCGCTATAGCCCGCGGGCAGTACCTCAACGCTTTCAGGCGCATGAAGGTCAAATGCCCAAACCGAAGCATCCAGATCGTGGCAACCAAAATCGCCCAATGCGCCGCAACCCAGTGCCCAAAAATCCCTCCAGGTTACCGGTACATACTCTTTATGACAAGGCATATAAGGTGTAGGTCCCAGCCACAGGTCCCAGCCGATCGATTGTTCATCTATTGCAGGCCCCGCGGGCAATCCCTTTAAACCTGGATTCCACCGCGAAGCAGGCACCCAGGTATGTGCCTCTTCAACTTTCCCGATCGCACCGTCGCGAAGATACTCAACCGTCTGCCGTATCCCTTCCCCGCTGTGAAGAACATTTCCCATTTGCGTCGCCAGACCGGTTTCCAAGGCAACCTCCCTTACTTTCCGCGCCTCCCAGACGTTATGCGTCAGGGGCTTTTCACAATACACGTGCTTACCGGCCCGCAACGCTTTTATCGACACGTACGCATGCGTATTATCGGGCGTTGAACACATGATGGCATCGAGAGATGATTCTTTCTCCAGCATCTCCCTGAAGTCAATATATTCATTGATTCGGTAATTCCCGTTGGTCGATTTATAATGGCTCTCGATCATTTCCTTTACCGGTTCACGCCCCGCCTTAGACTTGTAGTAGAAATCTTTTAAGTCCCAGTATTTAGCAGGATCAGCAACCGCCGTAATCTGTACATCCTTCAATTTCAAGAGCTCTTCCGCGTTTTGCCTGCCTTTGCCGCCCGCCCCAACAATGCCTACCGTTATTTTATCGCTGGGTGCCAAAAACCCTCTTCCGCCCAGCACATGCCTGGGAACGATCATAAACCCAGCCGCCGCGATTGCCATTCCTTTTACAAATTCTTTGCGTGAATATTTGCTTTGCTTCATATCACAATTTTAATTGGGGTAAACGAGTAAAGTGCTTTTCAAACTTACGTAAAAAATGAGAATTTTGATTAAGGGTCCAAAAAAAACCGAAACCCGGCGTTCGCCCGATGGGTTCCGTATTTCCGGCTTTCATTCGCGTGCAGAGAATGTTTAACGGTCAAAGCAGCCGATGGGTCAGTGCCTATCTGTTCGTGTTCCGGTAAAAATACACCCTATCAAACGCCCTGTAAAAATAAGGTGGTTTATCCGGGTCTTCCTGAATTTCCATAATCAGCCGGCTACATTCGTCGCGGCTTCCAGCATGAGCGATGGGAAACCTGTATTGTCCGAGTACAGCGTCATACACAAACGAGACGACGGGAGCATCCGGCCGCATAAGCGAGCTAAACAAATACTGCCGTCCCTTCTTTTTCCAGGAAAGAATTGGTCGTCTCCGCCATTCGGCGTCTTTAGGCCATCCGGTCTTTCCCTGAAGATAACTCGCGTATAACCTTAATTCCAATTCATATGCCACCGGACGCCCACTCGCAATTCCTGGCGACCCTTTCTGCTCCTGAGCAACAAAAGCATCCAACGAGGTTCTAAACGGGGTATCCGCAACATTGATCAACGATCCATCACGTTCCACGATAAAGTAAATCGACGTCCTGTCCTGTAAACGATCGATCCAACTATGCCCTTGGCTTATTTCCGCTTTCAGGTAGTCATGGAGTCGCCGAGAAAACGCTTCCATTCCTCCCAACGGCTCAACCATGATTTCGATGGATTGAAAAATTTGGTCCGTCGTATACCCTTTCACGCTCACCAATGCCCGATCCGTATAGCGGTCAAAATAAATTTGCCCCGTTAACCTCGCGTTCGGGGTATCGCCCAAAATTCGGTTAATCAAGCCATCCAACGTATCCAGGGTATATTCAGGCAAAGGAGTCTTCGGAGCTATATGGAGTTTAAACCGTAACGCTAGGGTATCAAATTTCAGCTCAAAATCGCGATGGAGATCTCGTATGTCGGTTCCGGACAATACTTGCTCAAATGCGGTCTTTAACCGTTGCGAGGTTTCCGGAGAAACGGGCTTCTCCTCGGCTATCTGGCCAACCACCCCCAAAACCGGGAAAAGCATCAAGAGCGCCAGGAACGCCGTTTTCATATTTATCGCTAATCTACTAAATCGCTAATCTACTAATTTCAAAAACAATACGCCAACCAGTCGATCACCCCTATCTCTTCCACTCCGTGGCGCCGTTCAAAATTTTTATGTATAATTGGTGGATTATGACAAACGATTCACCCGTCTCTCACACCCTATGAAGTCCACATCTTATTCGCTGTTTGTATTCTTTCTTGCATGCCTATTGCAGGCAAACGCAAAGCATGGGCATGTAATCACACCTAACGATTTTTCTGGCAGCGACATTGAGCGCATTCGTCAGGCGATTGCCGCTGCGAAAGGCACTACAAACAAAGTGGTTATCCCTCAATGGAATTCCAATGGAACCACTTATTGGGAAATCGATAGCGCCATATTGTTACCAAGTAACATGACGGTGATTCTGGATAATTGTACCATCCAACTATCTGATCGCTGCAGAGACAATATGTTCCGGAGTGATAACGTAGGTGCCGGTATCAGTCACCCGGACTGGAATTACAACATTCAGATTGTGGGTGTGGGCGAGGCGCTCCTGCAGGGAGCAGCGAACCCTAGGGCTACGGGCGACGCATACCGGAAGCTGACTGCCTCCAACGAATCAGGCCGGGTCAGTTACGGCAGCGATGCCGGCAAGAAAGACGTGAAACAAACCGGGGATTGGCGCAATAACCTGATTCAAATCGCTTATGTTGATGGGTTTAAATTAAAGAACGTCACCATAAAAAACTCGCACGCTTGGGCTACCTGCTTTGAACGCACCAAAAACGCGGAATTATCGGCGTTACGATTCATCAATCCTGAATACATCACGGTGGATGGAAAGACCGTCAAGGCATATAACAAAGACGGTATAAATTTAAGGCACGGTTGTAAATATTTCCGCATCGACAACATAACAGGCATCAACGGTGACGACCTGATTGCTCTTTCCAGTCTTGACGTTGCACCTTACTTTCATACTTCGGGGGATATCCATTCCTATCAGGTCACGTCAACCAAATGGCGTGGGCCCGAAGACGACACTGAGCAGGTTTTCATCACCAATTGCCAAACCAACTACACGGGCGTAGCCATCAGGGCAAGCGATTCTGCCAGTATCCATCATGTTTACATTGACGGCGTCATTACCCAGGCGCGCCCGGATACACCCCCGCCTTATGGTGGCAGTCCTTACACGCTGTTAGTGGGCGGCCAAGGTTACGGCGCGGCATCTATCCCGGGGAAGATCCACCATATTTACGCAACGAATCTTACTGGAGACGGCAAGTCGCTAATACTGGTCGCATCCCCGATAGCTGATAGCCAGTTCCTCAACAGTGTATATACCGGTGCGGCGCCGACAGCCATTACGTATCAGATTGAAAAAGCACAAACAAAAAATGTATTGGAAGTCAATCTGATGAAAGCACCGATGAGTGAGTGAATAGTTGCCAAGTATCATCCCATTAACCGGGAATCTCAAACCGGATCCCCGTCAACGACTCACAGCGCTCCCACAACTGTTCAGCTACATTGCGGGCATTAGCGGGCAAGCGTGCCCGCTTTTTTTTCCGTTTTACGTAATAGCCGCCATTCTGCAAATCTGCATTTTCCTGTGCTGCAAGATACACCATTGTATCCGCACCCTGCCTTACAGAACTTAAAAAAGGCCGGAACCATCTGAAAAAATGATGATATACCGATGTGCTGTCTTTGGCAAAATTGGAAGCAATCACACCCGGATGAAACGCATACATCCCTATGCGATTGGGGTCATCTGCCAACTGCTGCCTCCGTGCAAACTCAACGCCCAGGAGGATAATGTATAATTTTGCGTCTCCATATGCCTGTTGAGCGTTGAATTTCGTTTCATACATCAGGTCATCGAGGTTAGGTTTTCCCAACATGTGGGCCATCGAAGACGTATTGATGATTTTGGCCCCAGGCCGTCTTTGCAAAGCAGGCAAAAGCAGCGCCGAGCACATAAACGGAGCCAGCACATTCAACGCGATGGTCCGTTCCCAGCCATCCACAGTTTCCTGCCGCACTTTATTCATCACACCACCGGCATTGTTGACGAGCACATCCAACGAATCATACCGTTGATTAAAGGTGTCGGCCAGCTTAACCGTGTCCGCCCGGTTTTCCAGATCGGCAATCAGGATATCCAGTTTTGCATCCGGATATCGGACCTGTATCTCCTGCTTTACCAAGGCGGCTTTCTCCGCATTACGCCCGTGTAGAATCACCTCAAACCCATTCGCTGCCAATTGAAACGCAGCCTCCTTTCCGATGCCTTCCGTTGCTCCGGTAATTAAAACCCGTTTGGACCCCGCCCTCATATGCTAGATGCTATACTCATATTTACATTTACTTTTCAGTTGTTCACTATCGCACTCGTTAGGGCCACCAAGTCATATTGGCCTAAGCTATCAACAACTTCACAGGCCGGGACGAGCATAGACTCGAAGTCAAACCGTACGTCGAGCCAAACTAAGCATAAAATTTGAGTATACGATTACCGCGCCCTTTTTCATGCCGTTTCGAAGCGAATTAAAAAAAGCGAGGCTGCCCCAAAAGTAGTTTTGAGGCAGCCTCGAATCCGTTCAACTAGTTATACCCCGGATTTTGCGGAAAAGCCTCCGAACCGCCGGCCGTACGGTCTATCTGGTCCTGAGGGATTGGCCGCAGCACATGGTAGTCCTGGATGTTGTCGCCCCCGTCGGGATTATGCGCGCGTACCCTCTCTACCAACGTATGCGTACGCACGAGATCATACCAGCGCAGCTGCTCACCGAGAAGCTCACGGCCACGTTCTTCCAGTATCAGGTCGAGCGAGAGCTCCCCGGCCGTCACCATCATCGCGGCGCGCCGATTTGCGTCTTCGGCTTCATCCAGCCCATCATAAGCCGCGCGCCCGCGCACCTCGTTAAGATAAGTTACCGCTTTCGCTTCATCGCCGGCATACATAAACGCCTCGGCGGCGATCAGGTAAGTTTCGGCGAGCCGGAATGCGAGAAAATCGCGCGAACCAGCTTCGTAGTTCATATCCGGCCGTTCCGGATCGAGAAACTTTGTCAGCGTCGGATAGAGCTTCTGCGTGTAGTCAGCCGGCTCAATGACCAGGAAATTCTTTGACGCCTTTACCGCGGCATCAAGCTGGTAACCCGGCAGCCAGACGGCCGTGTCTCCCTCCGCATAGGTTACCTCCTTGCCATTCACGGTATAGGTACCCGGGCGGGTACATAAAAATACGTCCTTGAAACTTTTCCGGTAACGCGTATCGTTTACCCGATCAGCAAACAGCGTTTCCAGGGTATAGGTAGTCGGCATAAACCGCTTCCAGGGCTGGCCATCACGCACATTCCGGTTCATCCCCGGCAGTACGTCATACTCCATCAGGAAGTACCGGTGCGCCGCATTTCCCGTTCCATCCGCCTCCGAATTGGCACCGTTAGTGATCGCGTTTTTTGTATATTGGATCGCCCAGATCACTTCCGCATTACGTTCTCCCGAACCCTGTTCGAACACCTTAGCAAAATCATCCAGGAGCTGAAAACCATAATCGTTAATCACCTGCTCGGCAAGTGCACCCGCTTCAGCATAGTCGCTGTCTTCGGCCGCCTCAGAGGTGGCCCGGGTAAGCAGCACGCGTGCGAGCAGATGTGCCGCAGCAGGCTTGATCGCCCGCCCGTAATCCGGCGACGTTTCCGGAAGTTGCTCAATCGCGAAACGGAGATCCTCTTCGATCACTGCATAAACTTCCGAAACCGGGCTCCGAGACGCTTCCGTAGTTACCTCGGTCGTTTCCTTGACGCTAAGGTGCACCGGACCGAATTGCTGCACCAGCGTAAAGTAGTAATAAGCCCGGAGGAAGCGAGCTTCCGCAACACGCACGTTCCGGATCTCCTCACTGAGCCCCTCAACCGTCGGTGCCCGGTCTATCACCGCATTGCAGGTGTTTATGCCAATATAGAGGTTGTTCCACAGGTCGCGCACAAACGTGGTCCGCGGATCAAACTGCGACGTATACTCATTGACGAATTTGTAGGAACCATCCGACCCCATGGTGTACGTGTCGGTTCCAAAAACGGTAAGGGTCATGCCCAGTTCATTGGCGTGAAAGGTGCGCAGCGTGGAATATGCAGCCCTGACACCATCTTCAAAGCCCTCCGGCGTAGATAAGTGGGTATCACCCACCTGCGAGCGGATTTCCTCATCCAGCATGCGTGAGCAGGAGCTCCATACGACAGCCAGAAAGAGAGCAGATATCATTGATAATTTAGCCATTTTCTTAGAATTTAACGTTTAAACCAAAAAGCCATGTGCGCTGGGGCGGCGTATCTACCGGAAGCTGCTCGCTATCCGCATTAAAATCGATACCCTCAGGGTCGATACCCTGATGCCTATTGACGTAAGACGAAATAATCAGCGGTTGCTGGGCACTAACGTAAACGCGCAGTGACTCCGCCTTGATTTTTGCCGCCCAGCTTTTCGGGAAGTTATACCCGAGGTTAACGTTTCGGATCTTCAGAAAAGAACCGTCGAAATACGCCATAGACGTATTATAAACCGGCTTTTCCTGGTTCTGGTTGGGCCGCGGATAAGCGTTGGTGGGGTTATTCGGTGTCCAGTAATCGACATCCAGGTTGTTATAGCGGCCAAATAACGTATTGTGCACCTCGTGGAAACGGCTGTAGATCATGTTGCCATGGTTAAAGTAAAGAAATACAGACAGGTCAAACCCCCGGAATCCAAACCGGTTTGTCAAGCCGCCGGTCAGTGACGGCCGGTTATTCCCCAGGATGACCCGGTCCAGGTCATTGATCACCCCATCTTGGTTCTGGTCTTTAATTTTGATTTCACCCGGCACCCGGCCATAGCTTTCAGCCGCATCGGCCTCGTGGGTTTGCCAGATGCCTATTTTTTCAAAATCGTAATATACCTGAATGGGTTCGCCGATAAACCAGCGGTTTCCCACATCATCCTGGCTACCGCCGTAGAGTTCAAGGATCTTCTCGTTGTTCGTCGCCAAATTCAGATCCGTACTCCAGCTAAACCCACCTTCCCGTTGGGGCCTGATATTTTCTGTCGAAATGCTGAACTCGAAACCCGTGTTCTGCGTTGCACCCACATTCTCCATGACCGAGCCATAGCCGCTGGTGAACGGAAGCTGGCGTTGCATCAACAGATCGCGTGTCTTTTGCTGATAGTACTCCGCGGCACCCGATATCCGACCGCCCAATACGGCGAAATCCAGACCAAAATTAAACTGGCGGGTCGTTTCCCACTTTAGGTTATCGTTGCGCAATTGGTTGGGGCGAAAGCCGAATGCCCCCGTCTCATCGAACGCATAGGTTGTCCGGCGGAGCAATCCCTGCGTGCCATACGGATCAATCCCGGTATTTCCCGTCTCCCCGTAGGTTGCCCGGAGTTTAAGCAAGTCAAAAACGCCATTCCCCTCCATAAACGATTCGTTGCTGATGTTCCATCCCAAGGCAACCGAAGGAAAGAAGCCATACCGATGGTTCCTGCCGAAGCGCGACGAACCATCGATACGCGCCGTGAGCGTCACCAGGTAACGATCGTCGAATACATAGTTGGCGCGCCCCATGTAGGATAAGATGTCCCACCGCTCAAAATCACTGCCCGTGCCGAGAATCTCTTCGGCAGCCCCAAAGTTGTAGTACTGCATCTCCTCCACGGGAATGCCGCGTACGCTGATATTCGTGGCTTCATATTGCCTATGCTGGATGCCGAACAATCCGGTCAGCTCCAACGCATGCACCTCGTCGAATACCTTATTATATTTTACGATATTTTCCAGCGTGTAGTTAAAAACGAGGTCCTCATTGCCCTGAGCGGCCGAAGATCCGCCTAAACGAGCATTGGTAAACTTACCCTGGAAATTGCCAACCCGGTTCTGCACCAAGTCCGGCCCGAAATTCAGCCGGTAGCTAAGGCCCTCCGCAAGTTCCACCTCGCCATAGAGGCTACTAAACAGACGGAGGCGCTTATTCCGGTTGAGCAGCGCACCGGGCACCAGTTCAGCCAACGGATTGCTCCGCAGTCCGTCAGGTGTCGGCAAAAAGATCAGCTCCCCGTTGTCATCGTATGGAACACCCAGCGGATTTTCCAACAACGTGTCGTCATACGGATTAAGGCTCTGTCCGTTACGGATACTATAATTTCCGAGTATTGACGCGCCGATGCGTATGCGGTCGCTGATGTCGTGATCGAGGTTCACCCGCATCGCATATCGGTTAAAGTCTTGGACGGCAATGATCCCTTGGTCGTTCATGTAATTGAAGCTCAGGTTAAAGCGCGTCTTCTCTGATCCTCCCCTTACGCCCAGCGAATGATTCATGCTATTTCCCGTTTCGAGCATCAGGTCTTGGTAGTTCGTACTGATCCCTGCAGCGATCGAAGCCAACTCCACCGGCGAAAACAGACCCGGCGTATTGGCGTCGGCATTCGGATCGCCATCGTCGTAATCGCCCGTAGCCCGGCGCGACTCCCGCTTGAACTCGGCAAATCTAGCGCCGTCCATCATGTCAATCTGTTTATATGCATTCGAAAACCCAAACCAGGTGTCGTAGCTCACCACCGTTTTTCCGGTATTGCCCCGGTTCGTCGAAATGATCACCACGCCATTGGCACCTCTCGACCCATAGATTGCGGTAGCCGAGGCATCTTTTAAGACCTCCATCGAAGCAATATCCTGCGGGGGTATGTCCTGCAAACCACCCGTAATCGGGATGCCGTCAATGACGTACAACGGATCATTCCCTGCCGAAAAAGAACGGTTACCCCGGATGCGGACCGTGGCCCCACCGCCCGGCTTATTGCTGGTATTTGTCACCAAGACACCTGCCGCCCTACCCTGCAGGGCCTGTGATGCCTGGGTTACCGGCACCTCTTGGATCGATTTCGCATCTACCGAAGACACGGCGCCCGTGATGTCACGTTTGCGTTGGGAACCGTAGCCGACCACCACAATCTCATCCAGTTCATTGGCTTCTTCGGGCTGCATAGATACGATGATCTCTTCCCCGGGGTCTGACCGCACGGGGTATTCCTGCGTAACGAAGCCGAGAAAAGAGATCACCAGCGTAGTCCCATCCGTTGGGATGGCGATGGCAAAATTGCCCTGTTCATCGGTAGACACCCTGGTCTCGCTCCCTTTGACGCTCACCGTCGCACCGGCAAGCGGCTGTTCCGACCCGTCGACAACCTTTCCATGAATGGTCGCCTGGGCGACAAATTCACGTGCGCCATCTGCAATGGCAGGGCCACGTGCAGCAGCGGAATGGATAGCCAGCAGCATCAACCAGCAACCGAGAAGTACAGATTTGATTTGTTTCATACATTAAACATTTAACTATTAATAGATCTAACTGGTAAACAATAACCGGGTAACCGGCTTACGATAAGCCGGTATCTGTTAGTAGTATCTGGAGTATGAAAGCAAACCTTGTTTGCATTTCGGGGGGAACCTAAGGAGTAATGTGTAACCTCCCCGGGTCCCTTGTAGACAGGAATTAAAACGAACGGAAAAAGCGCAATGTTTCAGCTGTGCAAAGGTTTTTTTACGAAAACGTTGTAGTAGCGGGTTGTCTTCACAGCGCAGGTGTTGCTCCTGATAGTGCTATACAGCGATCACGCGCGCCGGAACGCATCTCCGAAAGAAAGCGGCGACCGACCCTATTGACTATTGTGCAGGTGTTAACAATTAAGTAATATTAAGTTCATACTTTTGCGCTGTTCCATCTTGATTTTTTATGGATTACTTACTGTTTATTGTTGCACTTTTACTCCTTCTGGCCATTGCAGACCTCATCGTAGGGGTAAGCAACGATGCTGTAAATTTTTTGAATTCGGCAATCGGAAGTAAGGTCACTACGTATCGGAATATCATCTTGATCGCCAGTGCCGGGATATTAGCCGGGTGTTTTTTTTCCAGCGGAATGATGGAGATTGCCCGTAAAGGAATTTTCCAACCCCAGCATTTTACGTTTGATAAGGTGATGTGGATCTTTCTGGCGGTTATGCTTGCCGATATTGTGTTATTCGACATTTTCAATGCCCTCGGCCTGCCCACATCGACCACCGTTTCGATCGTCTTCGAACTGCTCGGTGCCGCGGCGATTGTCGGTTTCCTGTTCGCTGCAGAGAAAGGGGAAGCCATCGGCGAGGTAATGAAATACATCAATGCTGAAAGTACATTTTCCATCATATCGGGCATTTTCTTATCAATCTTGATTGCATTTACTGCAGGGGTGGCCGTCCAATATGCGGTCAGGTCGGCCTTTACCTTTCAATACGAAGACAGGTTAAAAAGCCTGGGAGCCCCTTTTTCCGGAATGGGGATTACCGTGATCATTTACTTTCTGTTGATCAAAGGGCTCAAGGGTACGACGCTGGCACAATCCGACTGGGTAGGAACGCTAAATGATAACATCGTTGTCTTTATACTGCTTATCCTGGTTGTTACCACGGCAATCTCTTTCTGGCTTCAGCGCCAATTTCGCGTAAACCCGATCAAGATCGTAGTTATCGCAGGCACATTTTCCCTGGCAATGGCATTTGCCGGAAACGACCTCGTCAATTTCATTGGCGTTCCCATCGCCGGGCTGATGGCATACCAGAACTGGGTTGACAGCGGCGTTCCCGCCGATGCGCTGTATCAGGACTACCTTGCGACAAGCGATGTCATCGTACCCACCTACATGCTTGGAATAGCCGGACTGGTCATGGCATTGACGATTTGGCTAAGCGCCAAAGCCAAAAAAGTTACGGAGACGGAAATCAGCCTGAGCAAGCAGGATGAGGACGGAAGTGACGACCGATTCAAGCCAAATACCGTATCCCGGCGGGTGGTAAAAACCGCTATGTTACTGGGCAGCGTCTTTGATGCGTTCATCCCCCGTAATATCAAGCGGCGGTACGACCTGAGTTTCGAACGGGACAAGCTCCGCAAAGCCACCCGGGTGGATCAGGATGCACCCGCTTTTGACCTGATCCGGGCCGGAACCAATCTCGTACTGGCGAGTATACTCATCGCATGGGCGACATCGCTGAAACTGCCCCTGTCTACCACCTATGTGACGTTTATGGTCGCAATGGGCACGTCGCTAGCGGATCGCGCATGGGGCCGCGAATCGGCTGTATATCGGGTCACGGGTGTACTCAGCGTAATTGGCGGGTGGTTCATCACCGCGTTGTTTGCGTTTTCGGTGGCTGCATTCTTTGCATTCGTGATTTACCAAGGCGTACTGCCCACGGCCATTCTATTGGGCGTGGTCGTCGTTTACATCGTCATTTCCAATATAAAATTTGCCCACCGCGAAAGACGGTCCAAAAAAGAGAAAAGCCGGCTTAGCTTGCTGGAGGAGCCGGATCTGGATGTGTACATCCGCAGCAAAAACACGCTCGTGACGATGATCATTGAAGCATCCGGCCACTACAGCACGATTTTGAACAGCATACGCAACGGCGATGCATCGGCGATAAAGAAGACCGACAACGAGCTCCAGGAGCTCATTAAATACACGTACAAACTCAAACGGAACAGCCTTCGGGCGATCCGGCAGCTCGGCGCAGCCGACCGGCGGTCGGCAGAGGTGATCGTGCACGGCGCAGACCTCATCCAGGACATGCTTCAATCGGCAAAGTTCCTGAGTACTGAAAGTCTCCAGTACATCGAAAACCTGCACGAGCCCCTTGCCAGCGGATTCATCGCGACATTAGAGGGGTTAGGTGTCAAAATGGACAAGTTTTTCACGCTGGTCATCAACCAGCTTAATGAGGATGAGGGACCGAATGTTTCGCTGATCCGCAAAAGCCGCAATGAGATCCGGGAATTCATCAACACCAATTTCGGAAATGAGCTCGACCTTATCCGGCGAAAAAACATCGGCAGTAAGCAAGCTCTGCTTCAAACCAGCATTTTTCTCCAGAGCCGTGACATTCAGGCGGTGCTGTTCCGGATATGCAAGATCTATGGTCGGTTTGAAAATTGAGTAGCCCACCCTGCCGGACCACACTTACAATTTCAGTGTGGCTTCCAGCGGCAAATGATCGGAGTAGTGGATCTCTTTCCGGACAAGGGTGCTGTTCTTCTTTTTAAGAAGTGACGGAGATACGAAAATATAATCTATTTTTTTGACGGGTTCGGCTGCCGGAAAGGTATGCGCCAAACCTTGGTCCATAAACGTTAACCGCTCCGAAATCAATTTAATCTCTTTGGTCTCGGGTAAGGCATTGAAATCGCCGGTCAGTATCACCGGTTCGCTTCCCGCCAAATGGCGCATGATTTCCTCCGCTTGGACCAATCTTGTCGACTGATCCAAGGCCAGATGCACCGTGGAAAACACCAGTTCTTCTTTCCCCACATCAAGTTTAACGGCCAAGAAAGCCAGCGATTCCTTCCTTCCGTTCTTCATGGAGGTAATGCGTTCGTTGCGTTGCTCCTTGATGGGAAACCGAGATAAAATCCCCAAGCCATAAGCCCCTCCATCGTAGGCAAAATGCCGGTAAAATGCATAATGCATGCCCGTGATCTCCGCCAGCACTCTCATCTGGTCCACGTTCCCCGATCGCCGGCAAAGGCTGTCCACCTCCTGCAATCCCACCAGATCCGTCCCGGATTGTTTGATAAACGCGCCGATTTCCTGCAGCGTCATTTGTTCGGCGGCATCTGCCCCGTGATGGATATTGTAGCTCATCACCTTGAGGCTTTGACCTTGTGAAGGGAAGCTAAACAGCATAACCCACAAGCAGACTACCCAAAAAAAGAAACCCCTGTTTGCCATGTTCAAAAAATTAAATGTTGATGCTCCTTCCCGGAGCATCAACAAGCAGTTATGCCTTTATCCGGTCAATATCGCGTCACTTCCAACCCGGATTTTGAACCAGGTTCGGATTGAGTACAATATCTGAATTGGAAATCGGATAAAGATACTTTTTATCTTCAAAACTACGCGCTTCGTTAGCACCCCAGATCACGTGGCCGGACGTCCCCTCAGAGAGTTTGGAAATATTGTTATCGATCACAAAGTACGTTACCCCCGCCTGCGGGGCATCCGGCGTTCTGGAGACGAACGATACATCGGGCGTACCATTCCCATCCAGGTCCATAGGTCGGTTCATGGCCGGCACATAGATGCCCTTCCATGGCATTTCCACCAGTTCACCTTTCTTCCACCGCATCAGATCCTGGTACCTGAGGTTCTCGTAGCATAATTCGATACCGCGCTCCCTTCTGATCTCCAGCAGAAACTTGTCAGCTATCCCCGGGAAATACACCTCCCGGAGATACGGATCAGCCGTTTGCGGGATGGCTGTGTTCACCCCGGCCCGCTGCCTGAGCAGCCCGATGGTTTTGGCCCATTCCACATCGTCAAATTCACCCAGCTCCGCTTTCGCTTCAGCGTAATTCAAGAGTACCTCCGCATAGCGCATCAACGGGATCGTATTATACGCTTCGCCAATCCCATCCAACCTTTTGTCGTCCATGCTCCATTTAAGCAGGTGATAGCCGGTAAAGGTGTAACCGAAGTTCGGCGGTGCGGGGCTTCCATCGCTTCGTTTGTAACCCAGCGACCTGACCGTCTGTGCCAGGCGATGATCACGGTTCGCCATCTCATCCACAAACAACAGCTCATCATATCCGGCCTTATCCGTAAACCTGCTTCCATCAGTCATCAAATACGTATTGATGAACTGCTTGTTCAGCCCCCAGCGCGAACCGTAGGTAGCCGAATTGAACTTCCAGGTCAGCGCATGCCATCTTTTCAAGGCGTTGTTGAAGACCATAGCAAACATCACTTCCTGGCTGACGGCGTTTTCAGATATGAACAGTGTCCGGTAGTCGGATGTCGGCTTTCCGGTGTTGTAAAGCGAATATGTACCCGCATCCATCACCATTTTGGCCGCATTGGCCGCCTCCCTGAGCCATTGATCGGCTGTACTTACCAGGTTCAATTCCGTATGATATTTCCGGTAGGTTCCTTCGTAAAGTGCGATTCTGGATTTATACGCCAACGCCACCTGGCGGGTAATCGTCGACGAAGTATTGTCTTTCGCTTCGCGGATGTTTTCCGCCGCAAAATTCAAGTCTTCCAACACGTGCTGCATCACCACCTCCCGTGGATCCTGCGTTTTATACAGCGCCTCGTCATCGGTGGTCAACGGCGTATCATACCAAGGCACATTTCCGTAACGCTGTACCTTTTCAATATAAAACCAGGCCCTGAAAAAGCGCGCGATGCCAGCGTAGTGGTTTCTGGCTTCCTCGGGAATGGCCTCGTTGTTATAATTGGCCAGGAAGTAATTAATATTCCGCAGATTGGACCAGTTCCAGGAACCTTCGTCTACCGACGAATAATTCCCGGATATAAAGTTCGAGCTTTGGGTTATGGAAGAATAATCGGCCATACCATCGCCCTGCGTTGCCGCATCCGCAGAAGGGAGCATTTGCTGATAGAACGAGTTTGTATAGAGTTCCAGGTCCTCTTCCGTCGCAAAAAAGGAACTTGGCACCAGTTTGTCAAAGGGTTCCGTTTCGAGGAAATCATTACAAGATGCCAGTGACAACATCAAACCGAGACTGGCCGTTATATATAACATTGATTTTTTCATGATCAATATTTCTAATCGTTAAAAAGAAAAATTAAGCCCCAACGTGTACGATTTCAGCATCGGATACGCATCCCCCTGACCGTGGCTATTGGTCATATCGCCCGCGGGGTTCTCGATGATTTCAGGGTCAAAGTTGTCCGTGTGCTTATACAGCCCGGAGAAGGTGAAAAGATTTTGTCCGCTCAGGTAAACCATGGCCTTTCCGATACCAAGCTTGCTCATCCACGCCTCCGGGAATGTGTAATTGACGGTGATGTCTTTCACCCGCAGGTAGCTCGCATCCTGGAGGTATCGGGTCTGGGGGGCGCCCAGTGAGCGGTTGGTGCCCAGGGCCGTATACCCCCGGTATCTGGGCCAGTACGCATTGGGGTTCTCTTCCGTCCAATAGTCATCCATCATGATCTTCGGCTGAAAGCCATAAGGCCGGTTGTACGGGCCGTAGAAAAGGTCGGCCTCCGGCGCAAAGTACCAGTCGCGCTTGCCAATCCCCTGTACGAAGGCTGAGACTCCCACACCTTTCCAGTTGCCGGACACGGTGAAACCATACTGGTACCGGGGCGAATTGTTGCCGATGATCATCCGATCGCCTGGATCATCCACGGTGTTCTTCCCCTGATTAATCACCCCGTCACCATTCCGGTCGGCAAACTTCAGGTCGCCGGCAAGGTATTCATTGGTATTCGAGTTCAGCAGAAAGCTCTGATCGGCCCAATTTGCCGCCTCTTCGTCCGAAGCGAAGAATCCAAGGGTTTCATACCCCCAGATCTCTCCCAGCTTCATGCCCTTGTAGTACGTGCTGGCCAGCACTCTGGTCGGGTTATTGAATTTCAGGATCTCAGACTGGTTATCCCATAGCGAGCCTGACACGCTGTAGTGAAATGGCGTTCCGCCGGCATCAAACTGATCCTGCCAGCCCAGTGTCAATTCCCAGCCATTTGTTTTCAGGTCGGCGTAGTTGCCAAAAGGCACCGTCGCTCCGAATACATTGGGTAGGGGCTGCCCCGCCGTAAACATATCCGTGGTGACGCGGCTGTACCAGTCGAACGTCAGGTTAAACCTTCCAGAAAAAAGCGTGGCATCCAGGCCGACGTCCAGCGTGGTAGCCTTTTCCCAGGTCAATCCATCCGGAATCACGCCCGGAATCGATGTATAAGGCGTTTGAACCCCATTTAGGATGACACTTGTTTTGGATACAGACATGGTTTCCATATACCGGTAAGGTGCCACATTTCCATTTCCGAGCGACCCGTAGGAAGCCCTCAATTTCAGGTTGTCCAACCAGGTGCGGCTACCCGCCATAAACGGCTCCTCGGAGATGTTCCAACCGGCAGAAGCCGACGGGAAGAACCCGTACCGTTGATTGTCGGGGAATTTCGAAGACCCATCGTAGCGGCCATTGAATTCCAGCAGGTACCGGCTTTTATACGCATACGTCAACCGATAGAAAACCCCCAGATATTTCCACTCGTTGCCTCCACCCGCGATGTTATAGTTCAGGCCGTCCATCAGGTTAAAATCCGGTTTACCCGGCACCAGCAGGCCGTCCCGTTGCGCATCGAAGTTATCCCAGCGGTTCGATTCGATGTTGTATCCCACCAAAACCCCCAGATCATGCGCATCGTTAAGGGTCTTTTTCACTTCGGCCGTGATGTTAGACCCCCAATAGGTCGTATTGTCGGATAAGGTGCGGTACAAGCTATTCCCAAACCGGGCGGTTTGCCCAGGCCTGTCGCTCGAGTACAGATAATTGTTGTACCGCTTATCTTTATTGAACGTCTTGGCGTAGGTAAAGTTAGCCTTGAAGGTTACCAGATCACCGAACGGCTTAGCCGTTACGCTTGGCGTCGTTCTGACGAAAAATCGGTCGTAATCCGAACGGCTGCTTCCATCCACAAACGAAGCCCCCGCTTCGACCGCCTGCCGGGTAAATGTGCCGTCGGGATTGTACATCGTAGCAATCGGAAAGCCCGATACCGCCCAATACCTCCAGATGCCGGCATCACCGTTGGCAAGCAGCGGATAACCGTACTGATACGTGCTGACATCGACATTATTGTCGAACGTCAGCCAGTCGTTCAGGTGCACCTCGCCCTTGGCACGCACGTTCCATTTGTTAAAATCGTCTGGAGAGTGCTTGAATATCCCATCTTGGTGGTAATAAAGGCCAGACACAAAATATTTTGCCCTTTCATTTCCCCCCGATGCGGTGATCGAAGCCTCCGTGGCCGGCATTCTATCCCGGTGCAGGGCAGCAAACCAGTCAGTGCTGCCAAAGTATTCGTATCGTCCAAGCGATTCGTTATAGACCGCATCCCCCTGAGAAGGATCGTGATTTTTCAATCGCTCCAGGTATTCCAGCGAGAAAGGAAAATTGGCGTTGACGGTGATGGGATGCGTCTTATAATCATACCAGGCATAGAACGCATCATCGAAATTTTTGGCCCAGGTATAGCCATCTGTCACCAGATTCGGAACCACCGTACGCTGATTGACCGTTTGGCTCAGCCGTACATCCAGCCGCGGTTCGCCTTTGCCCACGTCTTTGGTGGTGATCAGGACCACCCCAAACGCCGCCCGCGAACCGTAAATGGCGGCAGACGAGGCATCCTTCAAGATGGTCACGCTTTCCACATCGTTCGGATTCAGCAGGTTGGGGTCTCCCTCCACGCCGTCAATCAACACCATCGCATTGCCGCCCGCACCGATGGACGTAATCCCCCGGATGTTAAAGGCAGCACTACGGGTTGGGCTACCATCCGTCATCCTCAGGTTGAGGTTGGGCAGCGTCCCCTGGAGCATACGGGTCAGGTTAGGCTGAGGCCTGTTTTCAAGCACTTCGGAGTTGATCTGAGACACCGCTCCTGTCAGGTTGATTTTCTTTTGCGTTCCGTAACCGACCACCACGACCTCCTCCAAATCGTTCTTACCGTCCAACTGAATCAAGATGTCGCGCGTGCTACCGTTCACTTGATGGGTTTTCGTCTCAAAACCCACATAAGATATCACCAGCGTCACATCCGTTTGATCCGATTCCAGGACAAACCGTCCGTTTTCATCGGTCGACACCGCTTTACCCGTGCCCTGAATGGCAACCGTAGCGTTCTGGACCGGCTGGCCATCGCCATCCACGACCCTTCCCGAAAGCGTTGTCTGTTGCGAGCTGTTAGCAGTCTGCTTTTTGTTGCTTACGACAAAAGCCGTAGCGGCCTCCCCAAGAAATGGAAACGACAATATCGTCCCCGCCAATAAACATATTGGTACACCTACTTTCATCTGTTTAAAAAAAATTAATTGTTCCCTATGTGGCGGCAAACGTAAAGAGGCAATATGACCGGGATGTTAAGCCTATATTTGTTTTAGGAGAACTTTTTTCGCATTAGGCAATGACGTAACGACCACATCGTCATAAACCCGCGTTTCTGTCGAAACGACCTGTCCGGATTCATCCGTCACTGGAAAAATGTACTGCGGGGTCATGATCACTTCGTAGCCATGCTTCCCTTTCGGCACTACGTCGACCACCAGATGCCCGTAATGTTTACCTCCAGAAAGAAGCTGCCGCCCGCGCCAGTTTTCCGGCGCATCCACGTGAGCCACCCATTGCCGGTACGCATTGAAACGGCGCGGATCCACGTCGTCAAACGAATATCCGAGCCCATCTCCGGCGATGCCCACATCCCAATAATGGATCCCGTCTACCAGCGAATGTTCAAGCGATTCGTTGTGTCCGCAGATGACCGCCACGACGCCGTATTTTTCGAACATCGGGTGATATGCGCGCATGGGCACCCCCGCCTGTCCGGAGCTTTTCTCCGCGGTCAACGGCAAAATGTGCCCACCGCTGGAGTACGGGATGTGATGGAATTGCACGAAGATCACCTGGCCGGTCGCCTGAGCGTCTTTCAATTGCGCCTCCGCCCATTTCCATTGCTCAGATCCGCGGCTGATGTCGGGCAGGTCATCGCCCGGGTAGGTGGATGCGCTGATGTTGATGTTGGTATCGTGGTCCGTACTGTCGGGCAGTCCGTTGGATGAATCCAGCGTTATAACGGTTACCGGCCCGTAGTCAACCCGGTAATAGCAGTCTTGGTAAGCCGCGTATCCATTGCCGGGCAGCGAAAAGTAGGCTTTGTACTTGGCCCTCGATTCAAACACCGCCTGCGGGTCATAGCCGCCGTTGCGTGCGCCGAAATTCTCCCAGTTACCGATGGCCGGCAGGAGCAGCGTGTGGCCGAGAACATCATCGAATTTGCCAGCAACATGGAAGAAAAACTCATCCCAGGCACGCTGGTAGCCTCCCCCCTGCACAATATCTCCCGGCAGGACGATAAAGTCAGGCTTTTCCATCTTGATCTGTCTGAGGTTTGCCTTGAAACCTGCCGTCTCGGTGAGCAGGTAGTTATCCAGACCCCGTGGCCTGCCGGAACTTTCCGGAGCCTGTCTTCCTGTCACCCATGGGCGTTTGGTATGCCGGCCTTCCGGGTCCGTCTCACTGTCGGCAAATGCCACAAACCGGATGCGCTCCCGCTGGCCTTTCACAGGTGCAGCGGTAAACTCGTTGGTATAGCGCTCCGTACCCTGAATCACCCGGTACGCATAGGTCGTCTGTGGCTTCAGGCCCTTTAACACAACGGTGTGCTTCCAGTTAGCATTGCGGAACATGTCCGGAAAGCTATCCCGTTCGGATTCCTCCAGCGCTGAGTAATTGAGCGCCGGAACAAGAACAGGCGTTGGTGAATAATATTGGGTATCTACTGCATTCGGTTCCCACACAGCCAGTTTACCCGTCACCTCCTGATCGGTAAACCAAGTAAGCCGGACTGAGCCCGCGCTGTCAGCGGGCAGCAAGTAGGGCGATACCCTGAACTGTCCATAACATGCGCCGGAAAAAGCGGCTATGCAAACCAGTGAGGTGATTGTCTTTCTGTACATGAGGGCTTCGTCTTATTCCGGGCAAAAATAACATGCCCATGTTACCTCAATATTATGTTTGCTCTGCAGAAATCTCTTAGACAAAGCGCACAGGCAAAATTTAATTGCGTGCATTTGATACTCGTCAAGAACCTTTTTGGTTATAATCATTTCTCCACTTAGCGAATCACCCCCCGAAGATTGATTTTTGCCCACGTAGTGTAGACGCAGAGGTTTAACAAATTTTAACAGTTTCATGCCTAACTCGGCACGCCGTTTGAACGTCTATGGTTGTAGAATTGTCTTTTCATAATTTAGGTTTATAATTGGTTAGTTTGAAAGCCCTGCGTCTCCCCGGCGCAGGGTTTTTTTATGCTAAGGAATCGTTTCAAAACCGCTGATCTTTAACATATCGTCTTCTCTTTTAAAATATATACCCAATTGTGCACCCTCATGTCCCTTTGCCACTTCATCCTTTTTATGCGTAGTGAAGAAAACGATGTAGTCGCTTCTTTTGACCGGGTCGTGAGGTGTTTCCTGTATGAAAACCTGACCAGAAATTTGCGCTTTTTGTAACCATCCTGAGGATAATACATCCGCCAAAAATTTGGTTACAAACTCCTCATGTTCCAAATCGTACGGCCTCGCGCGAGTAAACGGACGCTCAACCTCGCATAACATGCAATATATATACGATGCAAATAAATAGCTGCTGTTCTTTGCTTCTTCGGGCTTCAAGTCAAAAAGAGTTGTGAGTTTCTGTACAATTTCTTTATTTTCCAAAGACCGATAGGATTGTCCAAAACTGATTTTGGCCGCTAGTAACAAGGATATCATTAATATAATCTTTGTCATAACACCCCCTCTAGCGTTGCCTCCAAATCATAACTTCTGATATTCCGATGCCGGATTACGCCTTCCGGATCGATCAGGAAGGTGGTTGGAAAGGAATAAACGTTGTATCCGGTGGTAACCGTTTCCGGCAACTCGGTTTGGATGGTTTTCCAGGGCAGTTGATGCTCTTCCAACAGCCGCCGTACGGCACCCTCGCCGCGCTCCTCTACCACGCCGATAAACGCCAATGCAAGGGTCGATAGTTGCCTTTTCATGCTTAGGGGAAATTGGTTATATGCAACTAATGTAGGAAAAAAAATTGATGGCCAGAAACCCTTGCGTATACCCATTTTTAGGTATTTCAGGAATCAACGTTTTTTTTGAATTTAGATGCTAAATTCATTGTTTACTTGATTGTAATTCGCAAAGCGAAAAGCCAATAACAAACCCCAAATTAATTAACCATGAGTTTACCAACCATTCTACTCTGTCTCGCGTTAGCAGTGCCGGTCATTTCGTCTGCTCAACGTTTCAAGGTCGTGGACCAGCGCCTGTTTGCACCTCAGCAAAGAACAATCTTTCTACTTCAGGACACGCTTACCGACAAAAAGATTATCTTCTTCCGAACGAAGATCCAGGTTAATACCGACGGCACGCCCATGTCCTATCATCCATATGATCTTCATGGCGAAACCAAGGCCATTAATACCATCGGCAACGCCGTTGCGGTACGGAAACAAGGATCGTCAAAAAACCTCTGTCTCGACAGAAAAACCTATAAGGAAGCGATTCGAGTGTTTGCGTCATACCGAGATTCAGGATTCGAAATCGTACCAGAAGGGTATGAGATAACCTGGAAAAACGTATTGGCAGCAGAGCGGGTGGGCGACATCGATAAGCCGTGCATCATTAAGACCGGTCCTTACGCCGGCTATTTCAGTTCGTTGACGTCACTAACCAACGGTTTAACGGCAAATAGGGGAGAGTGCGATTGCAATAATCAAGTCAACCCCTTGGAGGTGCCCGGATTAGTGCTGCCCGGAGGGAACAACGCCTTAAGGAATTATGGAGCCAAGGTGGGCGACTTGGTCGCTGCCTATAATCCGGCCAATGACAGCCTGGTGTACGCTATCATAAATGATCAGGGACCCGCGCACAACCTAGGCGAAGGATCGGTGCTTTTAAACATGACGTTGTTGGGGATTACCGAGTTTCCCAAAAGCCGTAAGGCCACTTACAAACTAATTCCCAAAAACGATGTTGTCATTGTCATCATACCCCAATCAGTCAATTATGAGCGGGTCAGACCGTATACGGCTGCCAATGTGAGTAAACGAGTAACCGACTGGCTCGAAGCCGTCGGCATCCATAATAAAGAAGATTTTAAACGATTGGTAAGTGCCAACAGCGAATAAAGGCGTGGTTTAACAAATTTTAACGATTTCGCGCTTAAACCGGCACGCCCTTTGAAAGTCTGTAATCGTAGAATTGTCTTTTCATAATTTAGGTTTATAATTGGTTAGTTTGAGAACCCGCGTCTCCCCGGCGCGGGTTTTTTTATCAAATCATTATCTTAGTGCTCAACGGACTATCTCTTGATATATGGCTTGCTGAGGGATGCCGGCCAGCACGCGGTGGCCGAGGGACCGAACGCCGCATCTGGGCATATTATCGACACCGAGGCATTTTACGGAATCCGTTGAACCAGGTGGGCTGTTAGCTTATCCGCTTGGGCTACATTAAACCATAACGAATTGACATCGTGCTGCAGCCCCACCAGCAGATGGCCGATCGCATAAAAAGGAGCAGGTCCGGCGGTGGGCCGGCTTACGCGCATGGTGTGAAGGTCGGCCACCAAACCTCCTGCCCCATATTCTTCAATATAACCGCTTGCTAAGAGCTGCTGAAGCAGTGGAATGTCATCCATCTGCCGGATGGCGACTGCAGGTCCAGTCGCGTTGATCACAAAATCGGTGCGGTACGCCTGGCCGTCGTCCGTTTTCAGCAGAAACCCATTACCATCCCGGCGGACATCGCTGCTATTGCCGATAACGCGTAGTTGTTGCTGTTCCAGTAGGCGTTTTAACTTGAAGGCATTTTTGAGCGGGATAGCGTGCCGGTTGATATCGAATTCCGTCCCTATCCACTTAGCAAATAGTTGCTGTTGTTCCATCGGAAGAAGATTCCATATCGTGTCGGCTTCATACCGTAGCGAGTACAGAACGTCCTGAAAGACGCTGCCGCTGCTCAGTGCGTCCCGGATATCCGCGTTCAGCAGTTCCAGCGGTGCTTTACCCGTCCGTACCTCCGCTGCCCAGTTTACGCGGCGCTCGAGGTACTGTTCCACCTCGGCGCGGAATAAGCGAATGAGATCTTTAACGCGCAATGCACGTTGTTGTTTGCGGATAAACCTACGGATGGCTGAAAGCGTAAAGACGCTACGTTCGTAATGCCGCTCAACCGGAGGCTGTACCCGCGGCAGCAACCCTTCGGACGAAAAAAAATTAATCGGCCCCCGATGACCGTTTTCCACGAGGGTAATCATGGCATCAATCGCCGTTAGGCTGCTGCCCACAATACCGATGCTCGCGTATTTGTCGTGAATCGTCGATAAAATGCCTGTCGATGGCCAAGGAGAGGCCAAGTATTCCGGGTATTCGTTTAGGTGCCTAAAATTATTTGACTTGGGATTTCCTGTTGCCAGAATCACGAAATCGGCCACGTAGCTGCCGTCGCGTGTATGGAGCGTTACCTGTGCATTATCCCCGATTTCGGCTGCCAAGACCTCTGAACGTTTCTTTCTCAATGTAATGCCATGGTGTTCCGCCTCGCGCCAATACCGTTTCATCATGGCCTGCACATAGCAGCCGTACAGCATCCGGGGCGGGTAAGCGTCCGGATGGATGCTATGAAGGCCGAACCTGCTTTCAATCATTTTTCTGTGCCGGTGCGCCCATTGTACAAAATGTAGCGGCTCTTCCGGGAAAATCCCCATTAATCCAGCCCGCGTATTCAGCAAATGGCCTTCCTGACCGGTCCCATACGCCAGTCCTGGGCCAAGCTCTTCCCTTTTTTCAAATAACCAGATAGCTAGCGGAGCAGTTTTTCCGGAAATGATGTATTTGGATATTAATTGTGTAAAGCAGGCGACTCCGCTGGCTCCTACGCCCACGATGGCGATCGTTGTTCCCCTTTGATTAACCATACGGTTAAACAACCGTCTATCGACGCGATTGTTCTGCGATTTGCCTAAAGCCCCAAGTGCTGTGACTTACCTCGCCGGACAACGTTGACCCCCGGACTTCCCATTCACTTTTTAATTAAACGCCTGCCGGAATCCCAGAGGCGATTGATTGGTTTTTGCTTTGAACAACTTACTGAACGATTGCGAATGCTCAAACCCCAGCTCATAGGCGATTTCACTAACCGATAAACTGGTCGTTGATAATTTTTCCTTCGCCTTTTCGATCAACTTTTCGTGGATATGCTGCTGGGTACTTTGCCCGGTTAGCACCTTTAACAAACCACTTAAATAATTAGGCGACACATTCAGTGCATCCGCCACAAATTGAACCGTCGGCGCTCCTTTTAGCGTGAGATCATCGCCGTTAAAATAATCATCCAGCAAATCTTCCAGACGGTTTAAAATCTGGTGATTCGTTATTTTCCGGGTAATGAATTGCCGTTCGTAAAAACGTTCGGAGTAATTCAATAAGGTTTCGATCTGTGAAATAATGATGCGCTGGCTGAATTTATCGATATTGGCGTGATACTCCTGTTTAATGTTGGCAATTATCCCGTTGAGGGTAGCTTCCTCCTTTTCCGAAAGAAACAGCGCTTCGCTTACCGAGTAATCGAAAAACTCGTACTGTTTAATCGCTTTGGCAAGAGATGTTCCCCACAGAAAATCCGGATGAATCAGCAAGATCCAGCCCGAAGGATGCGAATTTTCATCCGGGGCCGGCGATGCGTGCAGTACCTGCTTCGGTGCCAAAAAATACATCACGCCCTCATCGAAATCATATTCCTGCTGCCCATAACGCATTTTTCCCGTCAGCCCGCGCTTCACCGAAATCGAATAGTAGTCGGCAACCAAAGGCGGCATTATGGGGTTGTTCCGCTTGGCCTCCACCACCTGAGCATAATCCACTACGCTAATGAGTGGATGCTCAGGGGGAGCAAGTTGGTGCAGCTTGTGAAAATCACTAACGGTTTTAACAGTTAACGGATTCATTTCACTAAGGTAAGAAAATCAAAGCGACTGTCCACCCGAAACTTCAATGCGTTGTGCATTGATCCAATACGCATCTTCCGTACACAAGAAGGCCACTACACCGCCGATGTCGTCGGGCAAACCCACCCTACCGAGGGCAGTATATCCCGCAATCATCGCGTTGATATCCTTATTATCACGCGTTCTTCCACCGCCAAAGTCCGTTTCGATGGCACCCGGAGCAACCACGTTGGCCCGGATTTTCCGCTCGCCCAATTCCTTTGCCAGATAGCGCGTAAAGGTTTCCACGGCAGTTTTGGCAGAGGCGTATACGGAAGAACCCGGCAAGGTCATCCGGGTCAACCCTGATGAAACGTTGATAATTCCCCCACCGTTATTGATGTAAGGCAACGCCTTTTGTGTCAAGAAAAACACCCCTTTATAGTGTATATCGAAGATCTCCTCCACTTGGTTCTCGGTAACCTCTGCGATGGGGGCGTACAGCGCCGTTCCTGCGTTGTTGATAAGAAAGTCGAAATTCGGACTACCTGTTTTTTCTTGTAGGTATCCGGTTACCTCGTTAATAAACGCATCAAACGTACTTACGTTTCTGGTGTCTAGCTGAAAAGCAAATGCGTTTTGTCCCAACGTCTCGATTTCGCTGACAACTTCGTCAGCCTTTTCTTTGTTGCTGTTGTAAGTTACCACCATGTCTATTCCTTTTTTGGCAATAGCGATGGCCATGTTCTTTCCAAGTCCGCGGCTTCCGCCCGTTATTACTGCGATTTTGTTTTTTGTGTTCATGATCTAACTGTTAAGTGTGTGGCTACCATATAGCCTTATCCAATTTATTGGAACAAAGTTCAGGCAACTTCAGAAATTAGGTGTAGCCAAATCTATGATTGTTGTAGTCACTTTTGCGCTCAAATTTATATACGATCCAGTAGCACTTAGTTATTCTCTTTCGTCTCTCAATTGATATAGCTTATCTTTACATATCAAAATAACCAATTATGAAAATTAACTTGTTCCCCTTAGCCATCCTGTCGACATTCTTCGTATTTCAATCATGCGACAAAGCCGAGCATGTGGGTGACGATGTTTTCCGCATCGCCTATCTGGGACCATCCGATGGCTGCCCGGGCGGATCTTTGATCCGTTTTGCGAAAAAGGATGTTGATCGCTTGTCACGGTTGATTGATATGGAATTCACCGAAGAGTACCGCAAGGATCGGGTTGCGTCCGCGGTTAATCTAAAAGGAAATTATCGCGAAGGGCAAACCGTTATACTGAAGATAGGGCAATTTCCGCCGGAAGAATTACGCCCCTGCCTGGCATATATGCGTTCGTATCTCGGTGTGTTTGTTTTGGAAGAACACCACGATTAATACGTTCCTTATTGGGCTGATGAGAACCCCGTGTCTCCGGGCGCTATATTCCCAATAACCTATCCACCTGTCCTACCGATTCCTTCACGGTGAGCGTATGTTCATGAAACCTCGGCGACACAAACGTGATTAACGTATGCTCACCCTTGCGGTGATAAAATGCTACATTATCAAAATTCACCCGAACGGGTTCCTCCGCTTTCATTTTTGTCAATCTAAGTATAGTCGCCATATGTACCGTTTTGTATTCAATTCCTAGGCCGTGCGGACCGCTGCCACGAATTTCTCCGCAATGTCGTGTATGGGGTTGCCCAGGTTTACCATCATTCTGCAGTATGCTAATATATACATTTCCGTCGAGTATATTAGCACGCAGCCTCACATTTCCAACCGATGACCGTTAAGAATAAATTAAAAATAAGGTCAGAGCGAAGATTTGCTTATGTCCAGTTTTTTTTGGTAGTTTGCTTCAACTTTCCAACTGTAAGGTAACCGATTAAGCGAGTAATAGTGAAGCATCGTGACGAAACAAAGCTGGTTTCGCGCCTTAAGCAAGGCGACCCGTCGGCCTTTGAAGCCATATTCGAGGCACACCATTGGAAAATCCAGCAATATGCGCTTCGGTTACTGCGGGACGAATCCCTCAGTGACGACATCGTACAGGACACCTTTTTGCATTTCTGGTTACAACGTTCAGCATTGGAAGACCATCGGTCTATCGTACCCTATCTGTATGTAATCGCCCGGCGCGTCATTATCGACCATTGGCGAAAGGCGGCCACCTCAAAAGCGTTCTTAGATCGCTTATTCCACCGAATACAAACCTCAGATAATACCACTGAAGAAGAAATCAACGCGAATGAATTAACGTATATCACCGAATCGGGATTACAGCAGCTATCGCCCCAACAACGCGCTGTGTTCATGCTGAGCCGCGAGGAAGGCCTCACCTACCAGCAAATCGCAGACCGCATACAGATATCGCGCGATACCGTCAAATATCACTTGGTGAATGCGTTAAAGATTCTCCGCGAGCATTTCCAACAGCATGGCGTTATTTATATCGCACTCTTTTACAACCTCTTGTAACTTTTTTTAATTACTCACTACCCACCCACCGACATATCACGTACCTATAGAGTCACTGGCGACAGCTGTGCTGTGCCCTGCGGGTAAATTATGGAAGACAAAGAGCATATACGGAAGTTATTGAGTGCATTTGAAGCAGGTAAAATAACGCGGGCAGAGTTCGACGAGCTGCATCGGTATCTGACCGACCATCGCAATGAGCAGGCGTTCTCTTCGTGGATTGATAGCCGGTTGGGCCAGATCGGGGAAGACCACGAGATGCCGACCAATCGTCCGGATCTCTTCAAGGCGATTATCGCTGATCCCCGCCTTAAGAAAGAACGCGCACTCCGCCACCAACGGCTTCGCTATTGGCTGGGAGGAGTTGCGGCCATCCTCTGCCTAAGTGTCGGCCTTTGGTGGATGCAGGCGGAAAAACCATCGCAAACAGGCAGCCAAGGAGACCAATACGCCGAGCAAACCACCCCGGCCCCTTCACTTCCGGCCGACAAGCCCATCCTACGATTGGCTGACGGCACGGCGATCAACCTGGCGGCCCTGCAGGACGGCGTTGTGGCGAGTGAGGGCGGGACATCCGTCACATTAGACGGAAAGGAATTGGCGTACCATCCGCAATCCGGCGCGCCCGGCGCGGAAAATGCAAACCACAGCATCCTTATTCCCAAGGGGATGCAATACCAGCTGACACTTCCCGATGGTAGCCGCGTATGGCTCAATGCCGCATCTTCCATGACCTTTCCAGTGCAATTTTCGGGTAGCAAACGCGTGGTCAAACTGAATGGGGAGGCGTTTTTCGACATTAAGCATGACGCAGCAAAACCGTTCATCGTAGAAACGCCGCTGCAATCGTTAGAAGTACTCGGAACCACGTTTAATGTCAGTGCGTATGCCGACGATGGCTATGTAAAAACTTCGCTGGTATCGGGCAGTGTACGTATTGACCGGTCAATGCATGGCAACGCCATCGGATCTTCGCTCGTGCTGAGCCCCGGAGAGGAGTCGTTGGCCAAAGAAGGCAGTCAAGTAATAAAGCAACGGAAGGTGGATACGCGGCATATCGCCACGTGGCGCACAGGGGTATTTACCTTTCATAACGAACCCGTGGAGGACGTGATGCGGAAGGTCGCCCGCTGGTATGACATCGAAGTAGCGTACAGCGACGGCATGGCGGGCAAACGGATTGGAGGCAGTGTACCCCGGTTTGATAACATAGAAAGGCTGATGAAGGCGCTACAGGGCACCGGATTGCTGCACTATAAAATGGAGGGAGGTAAAGTACTGATTACAAAATAACCAGAGGCCATGCAAACGAAAAAAGCCGGAACGGTGCAACGTTCCGACTGCCAAGGTCAAGGACCTCAGGCTCGTTAATTTCAGGTGTTATCGAACCAATTTTAACTAACAAACCTTTTTCAAATGTATGAAAAAAAAGTAGTTTTGGGTATAACCCAAAGCACACTATACCAGTTATGTATCCCGGTAATTATGAGACTGACCGTTATCTTGTTTGTACTCAGTATGCATGCCAGTGTGTGGGCAAGTGCGCAGAAAATCACTTTACAGCTGCGCTCTGTGCCGTTAGAGACGGTTTTCCAGGAGCTCACGCGCCAAACGGGATATTATTTTCTTTTTGACGCCGATGCAGTGACCCGATCGCCCAACGTCGATGTAGCCTGCAAGAACGCGACCATCCAAGAGGTGCTAAACCAGTGCATGGAAGGATTACCCCTTACGTACACCATCGAAGAAAAGAGCGTGGTAATCTCACGCGCCATCCGTAGCAAAACCGCGACTGAACAACCGCAACAGCGGATCATCAGCGGGCGTATCACCAACGCGAATGGCGAGCCGCTGGAGGGAGTAACCATCTCTTGGAAGCAATCGCAACGCAGCGTTATCTCGGACCGTTCCGGCCGATACCAAATATCGGCACCTGCAGGCGAGACCACCCTGGTTTTCACGATGGTGGGTTACATACGTGCAGAACGTTCAATTGGTCAAAGTACTACATTGGACGTGATACTGCAGCTGGCTATCGACGACCTCGAAGAGGTGGTGGTGGTAGGCTACGGCACGGTGCGCAAATCCGACTTGACCGGTGCGGTGGCCACGATTTCTGAGCAGGACGTGAAGGCCACACCCGTTGTGGATTTTGGCCGGGCCTTGCAGGGACGAGCGCCCGGCGTCCTGGTAACCCAAAATGCCGGTAGCCCAGGTTCGCCGGCAACCATACGCATCCGGGGTACGGGATCGGTCAATGCCGGCAACGACCCCCTGTACGTAGTCGATGGGTTCCCCACAAGTTCAATCAATACGTTGAACCCCGCCGATATCGAATCGATCGAGATTCTTAAAGACGCGTCCTCTACCGCTATTTACGGCTCACGCGGATCCAACGGCGTCGTTATCGTGACGACCAAACGGGGCAAAGCTGGCCAGAATGAGATTGCCTTTGAGAGTTACTATGGAATACAAAGGGTAAGGCGTACCATCCCACTTCTCAACAGCACGCAGTATGCCGAATTCATCAACGATGCGCGCGTCAATGGCGGCGGTACCGCTTATTTCGACGGATCTTCCCCCGAGCGGCCACGACCCGAGCAACTTGCTACACACACCGATTGGCAAGATCAAGTGCTGCGTACCGCTCCCTTACAGCAATACCAGCTGATGCTGGCCGGAGGTGAAAGCAAGACTCGCTACGCCATATCCGGCAATATCTACAGCCAGGAAGGCATCATCGAACGGTCGAGTTTCAAACGGTATACGCTGCGAACAAACATCGATAGAGAGCTCTCCAAGCATGTATCCGTAGGATTGAATTTAACAGGGTCGATGATCAACGGACAGGCGGCCCATTCGCAAATCGGAGGCGGGTCCAACGCCGGCGTGATGAATGCGGCCATCAACTACGCGCCCGTGTTCCCTGTGTTTAACGGCGATGGCTCCTATTACCGCGATCAGGGCCCGCTCAATGGGAATCTGGTGGACAATCCGGTAGGTATCGCGCGCGAAATTACCGACAAAACGCTGGGCAACCGTATTTTCGCAAACGCTTTTGCCGATGTGAAGCTATGGGAAGGCCTCACCCTGCGCACGTCACTGGGGGGCAACCTCGAAAACGCCAAGAACAACTACTACGTGACCCGCAACATCGGCCTGGGCATGGGCACCAATGGAATAGCCCGGGTCAGCGCCAACATGGGCCGTGAATGGCTGAATGAAAACACGTTAACATTTGACCGCGCGTTCGGCCAGCAGCATCACCTTACGGCGCTTGCCGGATACACCGTGCAGGGCACATACGTAGAGGGCGTCACTGCCAATGCCGCCGATTTTATCGACGATTTCGCACTGTACCACAACCTCGGTGCCGGCGGCACGTTGCAACGGCCTTATTCCGACTCGGGCGATTGGGCGCTCCAATCCTACCTAGCCCGGATCAACTACCGGTTTCAGGACCGATTCCTGCTCACGCTGACAGCCCGCGCAGACGGTTCGTCGCGGTTCGGCCCGAATAAAAAGTACGGATTTTTCCCATCGGGAGCCTTTGCCTGGCGCGTAATCAACGAATCCTTTATGCGCAACCAGCAAACCATTTCCGATCTCAAGCTCCGTGTGAGTTACGGCCTTACCGGCAACCAGGATATCCGTAATTTCGGCTACCTGTCTATCATCGGCAATGTCCAATATCCGCTGGGGGGCGCCAATCCCGTGCTGCAAACCGGAGCGATACCGGTAAGCCTGAGCAACCTCAACCTCGGCTGGGAAAGCAACGCACAGCTCGATGCTGGCATAGACCTCGCCCTGTGGTCCAACCGCATACGGATCACGGCCGACTATTACCGGAAGCGCACGTTCAACCTGTTGTTTGACGTCAACGTGCCGCAAACGACCGGTTACAGCACCTCCCTGCGTAATATCGGCGAGGTGGAAAACCGCGGATTTGAGCTGGCGCTTAATACCATTAATATAAAACGGGATGCCTTTGAATGGACCACCGCAATAAACCTCACCACCAACCGGAATAAGATACTAAGCCTCGACGGGCGAGAAGAGTTCACAACCGGTGCCGGCAGCGGCCACCATGGGGTTACCAATACCGTCTTAATGAAAGTTGGCGAGCCGCTGGGCAATTTCTATGGCCGCAAGGTAGTTGGCATATTCCAAAGCGATGCAGAAGCCAATGCTTCCGGGCAAGCCAATGCGCAAGCCGGCGATCTGCGGTATGCCGATATTAACAACGACGGTCAGATCAACGACAACGACCGCACCGTAATCGGCAACGGAAACCCGCCGCTGTTTGGCGGGATGTCCAACGAGTTCCGTTGGCGAAACGTAGATCTATCGCTATTCTTGCAAGGTAGCCTGGGCAACGACATCCTCAACTTCGCACGGTTCGACCTGTACAACCTCAATGGAAACAACAACCAATCCATTGACGTGCTTGACCGTTGGACGCCCACAAACCCCAGTCAAACTATTCCCCGCGCAAATTCAACCGGAGGCCAGCGCATCCTGTCCTCCTTCCACATCGAAGACGGTTCCTACTTACGACTTAAAAGCATCGCATTGGGGTACACCTTCAAAGCGATAACGGTAAAAGGCTTGGGTATCCGTGAAGTACGGATTTATGCCGCCGCTCAAAACTACCTGACCTTTACCACGTACAAAGGTTTCGACCCTGAAGTGAGCCGCTTCGGAAGTTCGGCCATCAATCAAGGGATGGATTTTGACGGCTACCCCAATGCCAAAACCCTTTTGTTTGGACTAAACATCAACTTGTAGTTATGAAAACCCACATCACATATTTACTAGCCGCGTTGGCCATCCTCCAAAGCTGCACCGCTTCGCTCGAAGTAGCCCCGCGCGGATACCTTACGTCAGGAACCTTCTACCAGAACGAAACCGATGCCAAAGCAGCGTTGATAGGCGCATATAGCATCCTGCAGGACGTATACCGCAACGAGCACATTCTCACGCCCAACGAGATCTGTGCAGACAATGCCGTTCCGTTCCTGACGGGAGGCGCAGACCGCGTAGCCATCTGGAGATATAGCCACAACACCTCCAACCTCTATCCCGGCCAGATATGGAGCAGCGCCTACCAAGGCATCCAATACAGCAATGTACTGATTGACCGCCTGCCCGGCGTTTCCATGAATGAGCAGCAAAAACACGTATTTACCGCAGAAGCAAAATTCCTGCGTGCGCTGCACTACTTCAATCTGGTCCGCTTTTTTGGCGATGTCCCATTGGTAAAAAACGAGACTACCAGTTTGGAAGATGTCGAGATTCCGCGGTCGCCCGTAGCAGATGTCTACCAGTTTATCGAAGAAGACCTACTGGAAGCCGCGGCTACCCTGCCCCCCCGTCATGCAGACAACGACAAGGGAAGAGCCACATCCGTCGCAGCAATGGCATTGCTTGCCAAGGTATACCTCACCCGTGCAGGCAATACGCCAAACTCGCCCTACTGGGCGCAAGCAGCCTCCAAAGCCAAGGAAGTGATCGACCTGAATATGTATGACCTTTGGGAGGATTACGCGGATGTTTTCGCCCTGGCCAACCGCGGCGGCAAAGAGTCAATTTTTGAGGTGCAGTTTATCACCGATATCAAGGGCAACGGTTTTACCACCGGATTTGCCCCCCGTGGCGCACCCATCGTACCCAACAATGGGTTCGGAATCTTCCGTGTTACAAAATCACTTTTTGACAGCTATGGCGCGGATGACAAACGCAAATCCGTCACTTTCCTAACCTCTTACGTCCACCCCGGCACGGGCCAAACCGTGCAGCTTTCCGTCGACGATCCCGACCCGACCGTTGCGGTTTCGTTTTGGAAGCTGGCCGACCCGACCGTACGTGTTGGCCTCAATGGAGGCACCAGCTGGCCCTATCTGCGCTATGCAGAGCTGCTACTCATCTATGCAGAGGCGCTCAACGAAGCCCACAACGGGCCCACCGCCGAGGCCTATCAAGCGTTAAACCAAGTACGGAACCGGGCGGGGCTCGAGGACCTGAGCAATCTGGACAAAGAAGCGTTTAACGACGCTATTATGCTTGAGCGCAGGCTAGAGCTGTGCTTTGAAGGCCACCGCTGGTTTGATTTAGTCCGGCGCGACCGATTAATCGAAACCGTCAAAGCCGAAAACAGCTTCGATAGAAACGCACCCATTACGGAGCATCACAAGCGCTTTCCCATACCCTTCCGGGAAATCGAAGCGAACAAAAAACTCGAACAGAATGCAGGCTATTAATTGTACGTAAGAAAATGAAACGATTGATTATATGGATCATGGCGGTAGCAACCGGCTGCTTTACCGCTTGCGATCGACAGGAAGCGCAGTACGACATTGTTATTTACGGCGGTACGCCCGGTGGGTTTATCGCCGCCATACAAGCCGCTAACCACGGTAAGTCAGTAGCGCTCATCGAACCCACCTACGCCGTGGGCGGCATTCTTGTAAACGGATTGGGTGTTACCGACATCGATAGCCAGAAAGACTTCCAGAACAGCCTGGCCGTAGGTGGGCTGGCCCTTGAGTTTTACCGGCGTATTGCCGTTCATTATGGCCGCGAAGCGGCCTTCCTGGATGCCATTGAAAACAAGAAAAAGGTAAGGGAAATCTGGCCGCATGAACCCGGCGTGGCCGAGCGGCTCATTAAACAGTGGCTGGCCGATGTGGGGGTAGCGGTGTTTACGCAGACCCGGCTTTCTGAAGACTCCGGCGCGGTGACCAAACACGGGAGCCGGATCCGGCAGATCGCCATGGAAGACGGCCGAACATTCAGCGGCCGGATATTCATGGACGCTTCCTATGAAGGCGATCTACTGGCCGCTGCAGGCATCTCGGTGGCCTCCGGCCGCGAAGCCAACGCCACCTATGGAGAAACGCTCAACGGCGTACGGGGAGAAACCACACACGCCCAGTTCCAGTTGAAAATAGACCCCTATGTAGAGCCGGGAAACCCTGCAAGCGGGCTAATCCATACCATTCAAGAAGGTGACCTCGGCGAGCCCGGCAGCGCAAGTCCTTACATTCAGGCATACTGCTTCCGTGCGTGTCTCACCCCGGTAAAAGAGAACCAGATTCCGTTTGAAAAGCCGGCAGGCTACGACCGCAGCCACTATGAAATTTACCTGCGGTACCTCCGAGCCGGCGGTAAGCTGCTGTGGCCCTGGGTACTGGTGCCCAACCAGAAATCCGACCTCGGTGCCTGGCACGATCTGTCGCACAATCTATACGGCATGAATGTAGGCTATCCTACCGGCAACTACCGTACGCGTGAAGCCATTTTCAACCAACACAAAACCTTTACACAGGGATGGTTTTATTTTCTGGCCAACGACCCCGAGGTAGGCGAACTGGATCCCGACTTACAGCGCGAATGGTCCTCTTGGGGATTGGCCAAAGACGAATTTACCGACAATGGCGGATGGCCCCGCCAGTTCTATGTGCGCAGTGCCCGTCGTATGGTGTCTGATTACGTGATTACTGAACACCACATCCTTAAACCGGACCCTATCCCCGTAGAAGACCCCGTAGGAGTGGCCTACTGGCCTCCCGACGTACACAGTGCACGGCGTATCGTCAAAGACGGCTACGCATACAACGAGGGGTTTGTATTTGAGCCGGCCGGGCAATGGAGGCCACTACCCATTTCTTATCGCGCGTTGGTGCCTAAACGGAGTGAGTGTACGAACCTGCTTACTCCCACCTGTCCTTCATCCAGCTATATTGCCTACGGATCCATCCGTCTGGAGTGGACCTTCATGGTACTCGGGCAATCGGCAGCCAGCGCCGCCGTCCTGGCAATCGATGGCGATCTGGACGTTCAAGACATCGATTACACCAAGTTAAGGGAACAGTTGGAGAGAGATGGCCAGATTTTAGATCTGCCTGGTCTCATTTGACCCTTGGCTAAAAAGTTATCGTCGGAAAGATTCCCGGAGTCATTCTTCGGGAATCTTTTTAGCCATGATATTGTCCTACCCATTCGGCACGTCAGCTTTCAAAGCGGAGAGCAGCCGCGGTGAAGCAATCCAAGGGCAACTTTTAATTGATCAGCGCGTTAAATGCCGGCATAAGTAGCGAAGCAACTGGGATCCTAATTTACATGATTGTAGCGTTTTTGCTGAATCTAGTGTTTCTATCATATGGGCGATCGCCCGGGAACTATGTATTTAATCTAATAGTTATGAATTTTGACCCAAACAACCCTATTGTAAAGCTCTGTGCAGAAGGGATGGCGCTTGAAGGCAAGCCGGAAGAAGCAAGCAGATTGTTTATGCAGGCTTGGAAAGAGGCGACAAACGATTCCGAAAAATTTATTGCTGCCCATTACCTGGCGAGGCATCAAAAAAGTGTCGAAGATAAATTGAAATGGGATGAGACAGCGTTAAATTTGGCGCTGAATATGAATGACGATGCGGCACATGCGGCTTACCCTTCACTTTATCTGAATATTGCTAAATGTTACGAAGATCTAGGCAATATTGAGCAGGCACGTGAGAATTATCACTTAGCTCTTTCATTCGCAGACAAATTGCCAGACGACGGCTACGGGAAAATAATCCGAGGGGGCATCGCCAGCGGAATTGACCGTTTAAAGTCGTAACTTCATACCGCTAAATGATGGAATGCGTAACAGGCAGTAATTTTAAGCGGCTTATCGGTGTGTGGCTCACGTCCGGAACCATATACTCCGGCAAGGATACGCTTACCCTTTCCGGCACGGATAGTTACGAGTTTATACTAGGGAATTTTTATATATTGCATCAAGCCGATGTAAGGCTTGGAAACCATAGCAGCAAAACTTTGGAGCTTATCAAGCCGGATATCATGGCCCATCGGGCAACCATGCACTATTTCAATTCGCAGGGGGAAGACGGACAGATGCTGAGCACTTTCCTTGATAATACGCTGGTCATCAACGGCACGAGGTTACGGTTTGAGGGGGAGATGAACCGTGAGGATACCCGGCTCAGCGGAACGTGGTTTAAACAATCCGAGGATGATCGATGGACAGCATATATCGATCTGTTACTGGAAAAAAGGTAACAGGCTGGTGGCAACGCCGGCGGAAGGCATACGGGGGACACCGCGTATGGGAACGGGAGCGATCAAGTGACCCTCCAGCATAAAATAACGTCTGTCCTGCCGATTAATATTGTCCGCTTTTGTGTAGATTTGTTTCTATGGAACATGCGCGTACCCCTGCAATACAAAGAAAGCCCTTCCGCAAATGGATAGTCATCGCAGGGCTTATTCTGTTGGTGATAGCCGCCGGGATGATCTGGTGGAAATATTACTATGTATTTGGCGAAGGGGTGAAGTCAGGTCAGTTGAATTATGTTGTTAAAAAGGGTAATATTTTCAAGACCTATGAGGGCAAATTGATACAGACAGGTCTTCGTTCAGCAAACGCAGGTACGATTCAGTCCAATGAATTTGAATTCTCGGTAGAGAATGACAGTATAGCCAATATTTTGATGCGCAATAGCGGTAAAACTTTTGATCTGCATTATAAAGAGTATAAAAATGCCATTCCCTGGCGAGGATTCAGCCCGTTCATCGTTGATAGCATTATCGACATGCGCCCGTGACGGAACGGTACACCACATATAGAAAACAAACACCGAATGAGAAACCATCCTTCGGTGTTTGTCATTATTGGCTGCTTTCCTCTATTTCATAATGGTGAGCCGACCATCGTTTTCGACTACCTCGTACAGTACCGGGTAGGATGGTGCGTCGTTGGGAGCATGATACGAAATCATCAGCCTTCCGGATGCGCGGAAAAGCATAGCATGGCCGCCATGGTCATCGTTGATCGGCGTATCATCGAGCGTCCATGGGCCAGCCAGGTTCCCGCTTTCCGATCGGGCAATACCAATCGCGTATTTTCCGGCTTTGGTAAAGCTTGACCATAGCATCAGCAGCTGGCCATTCATGGCTTTATGCACAAATGGGGCATCCGTTACATAACCAGTCGTGCCATGGGCGGTGATGGTACCGGTCCATGCCGCCGATCCCGCATTAAACAACAGTATCGGTTCGCCCACGGTTGTTTTCAGGTCCGTCGAAAGCTGTTGCAGGTAAATTTCACCATTGCCCACCTCCAACCATTCGCGGCAGAATAGCAACCACGGCGTACCCGCGTCGTCTACGTGCAATGAACCATCGAGGCACATCCAATCGGCCGGAGTAATAGGGCCATTCACAAGGGGTTTAAAACCGCTATCCGGTTTGTCAGAAACCAAAATCGAAGTGCCTCGCTTTTTGCCGGGCGCACTGAAGGTCGCAAATAAGTAGTATTTCCCTTGATAGTAGTACACATCGGGTGCCCAAAAGTCCTCTTTGCCCCAGAAATCAGCACCGGCTACAAATGCGTTACCATTGTCTTTCCACATTTTCAAGTCTTTGCTCTCATATACCTTGAATCCTGGTTTGTTATTCACGTGCAGGTAGTACAAGTCTGTTTCAGGATCCTGTACAATAAAGGGATCCCGTGCTTGGAATGATCCGTAGGGGATAGTATATTCTTCTTGTTCTGGAGGTGTAGTGTTATTGGGTTCGCCAGATGACTTCGAGCACGAGCAAGCGGCTGCGAAGCAAAGTATGACACTCGATAAAAATAGTGAATTCAAAAGATTCTTCATGGCTTTCAATTAATTATAACCGTCATTTTGTATGATATTGGGATTTTCGATCAATGCCCAATTGGGTATTGGAAACAAAAGATTCTTGGATGAAGCATTACTGCCACCATGTTGTTTGGCAACATCGAGGTAGGAACCATGGCGCAGCAGGTCTTCCCGGCGTACCCCTTCCCACCACAGCTCCCATCCGCGTTCTAGCAGGATGCGGTCCCTCAGCGCTTCTTTACCGGCATAATCTGCCAATTCGAGCCGGTAGCCACCACTACCGCCGGTAGCCGCATTCTTTTTGACAACGAGATCATCGATCCAAAGGTCGTAGTCTGCGCCCGAGTTGCCGAGGGCTAGAAACAGTACACTGCCACCGGTAGCGTGGGGTGTCGTAAGCTCGAAACTTACCTCGGTTACTTCGTTGGCTTTTAGCGTGATATTCTGCGTATGCGCTACCGAGCCTTCCGCGCGGAAGCTGAAGCTGACGTCTTTATCAGCCAGCGCTTTGAAGCTCACCGAATACGATTTCCCCTCTTCCACCTCGATATTATCCGCGCGTACCTGGATAGCCCACCATTCCGTACCCGAGTTGGCAATCGACAGGTTCACTGCTTTTGAGGCCGACAATGCATCGTTCGTCGCGGTCCGATAGCTGAGTGATGCTTGATCTTCCTGGAAATTGTTTACCGTGATAGCGCCAACGGCGTTGTCGGTAAAATTGCCTTCGAATTGCTCATCTACCACAATCACCTCGGGCGACTGTCCTCCTGCGCCAAAGGCCCGGTCGCGCACTTGGTTGATGAGGTCTATACTCTCTTGGTTTGGACCATTGAGTTCATTGAGGATTTCCGCACGGGCAAGGAGTACGTCTGCATAGCGGAAGATTACCTGATCATTGCCCGCCCATTGACCCGGATTGTTAGGATCTTCGGGATATTTGAAGGAAAGCCCTCCCGGTTCGCCAGCCGCACGCATATCCACTTCGCCTCCGGCCTTGGACGGATATTTGGTCAGGATGCAGTCACGTCGCTTGTCGCCCGGCTCGAAACTATCGTAAAAAGACCAGGGCACGCGCCACCCGTTCCATGCCGCATAGTCTACACCCACCGCTGAGCGGTAGTCCGGTGGTAGCATATTTGAAAACAAAAGTAAACCGAATCCTTCGCGCGGTTCACTGGTAACCACGAAGATCAGCTCGCTGTTCCCTTCGTTTGCCACCGAAAAAATCTGTTGGTAGTCTTCCTGCAACGCATAGCCAAGCCCCATCAGCTCACTGCTCACATCCCGCGCTTTCTGCCATTGCTTCTCGTTCATATAAAACTTCATGAGTTTCATCAGTGCTGCGCCCTTGGTGCAACGGCCGTAGTCTTGCTGGGTTACGGGGAGCATATCTGCGGCTTCGCGTAGTTCCTGTTCGATGAAGCCCGTCATCCATTCTTTGCTGGGGCGCTCGGGGCGGTAGTCCGGTGAAGGGTTGTAGGCCAGTTCCCGGTCTACAATGATTGGCAGGGGGCCGTAGAAATGGTACAGATCTGCCGCAAAAAAGCCACGCAGGCACTTCAGTTCGGCGATATACTTGTTTTTGACCGCGTCATCCACGGGCGAATCCTTGATACGCTCGATCATGTAGGTCGCACGGGTTACGGCCGGCACGATACTCTCGTAGAAGCCATAAACCATCTTCTCGCCGATGATCCAGTTGAGCGATTGGAAAGCGTCCCAGCTCCACTTGGTCATCCATTCGCCGGTAGCCGCCTCATTCATGATGAAGGCAGATCCATCAGATACCCGGTAGGGCCCCCAGCCGTTGGTCTTCAACTCCCAGTAGATGCTAGTCGTGGCGGCGCGTAGATCGTTTTCGTTCTGGAAGAAGTTGTTTGGTGCGATGCGGTCGTAGATGATGGGATTGAGATCCTTCTCGCAGGAAGAAAGCACAAACCCCAGTACCAACATCAATGTATAGTTCAAAAATGTCTTCATGTTCGTTAAAGTGTTAGGTTCAACCCCAGTGAAAATGCACGTTGTAGCGGATAAGGCGCGCTACTGTCCTCGATCTGCGGATCCAGGCCTGAGAACTTCGTAATGGTAAACAGGTTCTGCCCGGTTACATATATCCGAAGATTGCTAATACCCTTCAACCCGGCAAACTGCTGTTTCAGGTCATAGCCCAGCGTCACGTTCCGCAAACGCAGGTAAGAGCCATCTTCATGGCCATAATTGCCATCCAGTAAGTAAGGGTTGCGAAATCCGCTCGGGGTTTCCGCTGAAGTATTATCGTGCGCCCATCGGTCCTTGATAGTGGTCAGGAAGTTGTTGCCGTCCTTGATTTTGAGCAACTCGTTTTGCGCACCATACCAAAAGTTGAGGTGTGACCAGCGCTTGGCTCCCAGGGCCGCATAGAAGAAAACCTGCAGGTCAAACCCTTTGTAAGCAAACTGGTTACCCAGTCCCATGGTAAATTTGGGGTCATTCGATCCGACGAGTACCATATCATTTACGTTGATTTTGCCGTCGCCGTCCACATCCCTTATTTTCATCATGCCCGGTATGGCCTGTGGCATGTGGGTTACCGTTTCACCCGGCTGGATGATTCCCTCGGGGATGAATTCAAAGATCGCGCGGATGGGATCTTTCGCTGATTGGTAGGGTGCGAGGATCACATCCGGACTCCGCTCCAGCCACTTGTCGCGGAAAGAGGTTAAGTTGAACGATGTACTCCATGTCAGCGGTCCATCGATGTTCACACTGTTCACGGCGATTTCAAGCCCCTTGCTTTGGGTCCGGCCCAGGTTAGCCGGCACCGAGCCCACAATCGAGCTTGACATCAGCCTGCGCGATCCCAGCAGGTCGTGTATTTCCTTATAGAAGACGTCTACGCTTCCCGAAAGTCTATTTTTGAAGAATCCATAGTCCACGCCCAGGTTGTATTCAGTGGTCGTTTCCCACTTGAGGTTGGGGTTGGCCAGTTGAGAGAGGTTTACACCGGTGTTTTCCAGGCCGGAGAATATGTAGTTGCGGCCTGCGGCATCGTAGTATTCATATGCGTTGTTGCCGATGTTACTGTTGCCGGTTTGTCCGGCACTTACACGGAGTTTCAGGTCAGAAACTCCTGTGGCATCCTGCATGAAAGGCTCATCCACTATCCGCCAAGCAAAGGCAGCTGACGGGAAGAACCCATATTTGTTGTTGGCGCCAAACTTATCACTTCCATCCACGCGCGCCGTTACCGTGAAGAGGTACCGGTCGTTGATACCGTATTGAACACGGCCGAAATAAGAAGCGAGCACGGATGTGCCACGGTATGAGTCGATGCCAGCTAAACCTTCACCTACAGACATTTTATTGAATAAAAAGGCGTCGGTGAAGAAATCGTAAGCATACAAGATCAAACCCTCGTTATTAAAATGCTGGTAGGAATAACCTAAAACGCCGCTTAAGCTATTCCGATCATCGTTGAAGCGCCGATTGTAATTGAATGTTGCCTCAAAGAGGTAATCGGTTTTTTCAATCTCGTTGATATTCGCCACACCGTTCTGCCCTTTGCCGTACATGAACGTTTTCGGCAGGTAGTTCTTTCGGATTCCCCGGTCATTGTCAAACCCCACGGATACCTTCACGGCAGCGTATGGGTCGATCTGTGCTTTGGCAAAGGAGTTCATCAGCCACCGCGTATTATCCGAAAAATCAACGACATCCAGGAAAGACAATGGATTGGGGATAAGTGCTTGGGTCGGATTGATGAGGTATTCGCCATTGGCTTGCCGTTGCGTGCCAATCATCGGGCTGTAAATCATGGCCGACTGGATAATACCGGAATTTTCATTCATGCCGCCGCCCAGTGCCGCATTTTTATTGTGGATTTTGCTGCCCAGCAATGATACGCCGTAGTCCAGCCAGCGGGTTACCTGATGGTCCAGGTTTAGACGTGCCGAATACCGGCGCAGGCCAGAGGTACGTAGCACACCCTGTTGGTCGAAATAGTTGCCCGAAAGCATCAGTTTGATTTTATCCGTCCCTGCCGTGAGCGAAGCATTGTGCTGATTAACCAGCCCCTGTTGCATAATCGCGCCGTACCAATCCGTACCGGATCCAGTAGCTGCGATATCAGCCTCCGAGTAGCGGGGAATAAACGGACTGACCACCGATGGATCAGTCTCGCCGTACGGATAGATTTTGTTGGCTAGCAGGTATTCTTCATGCAGGTAACGATTGGTTTCGGTTTTTAGGTCGCGCGCACTCAGCAATTCCGGCCGTTTGGCGATTTGCTGCACAGTATAGTCGCCCGCATATTCAAAGCGGACGGTATTAGCTGCGCCACGCTTAGTCGTAATCAGGATCACGCCGTTCGCTGCCCGTGCGCCGTAGATGGCGGTGGCCGACACATCTTTCAGGATTTCCACTGACGCGATGTCATTCGGATTGATGGTATTCAGGATATTACGTGATCCCATGCTGTAGCGGTTTCCGCTTCGGGGTTCGGTGTTATTATTCGATACCGGAAAGCCGTCGATTACAATCAGCGGATCATTTCCGGCTCCCACAGACGCTGCACCACGGATCAGCAGCGTGGTACCGCCCCCCGGTTGAGCGCTGTTTTCCATTACGGTGAGGCCCGCCGCCCGGCCCTCCAGCATTTGCGCCACTGACGGATTGCCCGTTTTGACCAGTTGGTCTGGCTTTACCGACACAATGGCTGCGTTTACATCGCTTTTTCGCTGCACGCCATAACCCACTACCACAATCTCGTCCAACCCCGTATTACTAGCCTTCAAAACCGCATTCACCTCGGTTTGGTTGCCCACTGGCAGCTCCAGTGCCTCAAACCCCAGCATGCGGAATACCAGTATTTCCGGTGCCTCCGTAAGCAGTAGTTCAAAAGTCCCGTCGCGGCCGGTCTGCGTGGCTGCACTACCCGCCGCCTTACCGCGCACGGTGGCACCTACCAAGGGCCGTCCCTGTTCGTCGGTCACCCTGCCCGTTAACTTGGTTTGCACGTTGTTAGCCCGTTGCCGCATGATGACCACGTTGTTGTCCACGATGCGATAGCCCAATCCCTGTCCGTCCAGGCATTCCGCAAGCGCCTGTTGCAATGACGCGTCTTTCAGGTTCAAGGTAACCGGTTTGGCGCGATCCAGCAGTTCTGGCACATACAGGATGTTAAATCCACTTTGTTTTCGGATTTCGTTGAATACCTGTTCCAGCGGAACGGCTTGTTCTTTGATGGTTATCTGCGCCAGTGACACCGCGTGCACATGGAGTGCGGTGACCAACATCACAAAGCAGACGATTTTCATATACATGACTATTCGTAGTAAGAGGCTGCCACGGCGTGCCCCTCCCATTCCCGTAAATTTTTTATACATTTGGTTTATGGAATTTAAAATTGGATGCTCTTGTTCAGTTTTATTCTTCCGGACTAGCTACGGCTACACTACCTGGGGCGCGCCAACGCCTCCGGTAGTTTTTTCTTGCCATGGCTATCCACTGTTTGCCTGTGTTATTCCATGACGATGATCCTCCTTCCTTCGATTTTATAGTTGAAGTTGCCCGTCAGGGCCAACACCTTCAATAATTGTTCAGCTGATTCATAGCGCGATACCGTACCACCGAGTGTCCGGCCTTCAAGGTTACCTTGCAACACGATGTCGGCGTCGTACCATCGGCTGATACGTTTCATCACATCGGGGATCGCATCGCGGTCAAACATGAAAAGGCCGGTGGTCCATGCGGTCGCTGCCTCCGCGTTCACGCGCTTCACGCGGATAGGTGTTTCGGCATTACCATCTACGATAGCCGCCTGATCGGGCCGCAATACCACCTGTTCTGTACCCCGTCTTACGCGCACTGACCCTTCCACCAATGTGGTAACCATTTGGTTGTCGTCGGGGTAAGCACTCACATTGAACCGCGTACCCAATACCGTCACTACGGTATTACCGCATTGCACCAAAAACGGCCGGTCCGGGTCTTTCGTCACTTCAAAATATCCTTCACCTGTCAATACAACCCGGCGGTTTTCGTTGGCAAATCGTACCGGATACTGCAGCGATGACCCGGCATTAAGCCAAGCGATGGTTCCATCTTCGAGGGTGATTCGGTATTGCCCGCCACGGGGCACGCGGAGCATCAACGTTTCGCTCTGCTGTATCTGTCGGTTTACGTCGTTGCCGAGCACGGCGCCATCGCCGTATGCGACTGAGCCGCGGCGCATAGCGATACCCGTTGGCACGTCATCCAATTCAAGCTCCCCGCCATCAGTCCACTCCAGCGTTGCCCGAGTACCGCCGGGTTCCAGTGTCGGTGTAGGCTGTGTCGCTGCCGCCTGTTGCGATTTGGTGCGTTCCGTGCGGTTGAAATAAAACCAAGTGGCTATTGAACACCCCAACAAAATGACTGACGCCACGGCCGCATACCTCATAACTTTGGAAAACGGCCGCATACGGCGAGGGTTGCCATATCGCGGGTCGCGTTTGATGCGCTCAAATAGTTCAGTACCATTCGCTATCAATGATTTTTCGTCATGTGCGGCATGCCAGATTGCCTCGAATTCGGACAGTTGGTCCCCATCGGTTTGATGTAGCCAATCAAAGAGTTCGTCAAATTCCTGCCTATTCAGCCGGCCTTGAACATATCGCTGCATAAGCTGCTGGATACGCGGATTGTGTACGCCCATGTTGTAAATTGATAAAGCGATCACAAGAAACAGTTCTTGCACCAAAAAGGATTACGGATATCCCGGGGTAACAGGACTAGTCAGTTCGCAAAAAAAAGAATAAAAATCAGTAGGGTGGGAAAACCATGCCTTGCCAGTTTGACTTTCAAGGTTTTCAACGCACTGACCAAGTGGTTTTTGACTGTATTTTTCGAAATTCCCAACTTGATTGCAATTTCCTCATGTGTCAGTCCCTGATCACGGCTTAGCTTGAAGATCAGTTGCTGCTGGGCGGGGAGCTGCGCAACTGCTTCATCCACGAGGGCGGCGAGGTTGTTTTCCAGGATAGTCTCTTCGGTTGCGTGATTTTCCTTTTGCATGGTCGACCAAAGGCTATCACGCAGGGCGGCAGTACTTGTTGCGTTTCTCATCATGTCAATGACCAGTCTTCGGGCTATTGTAAACAAGAAAGCATCCAGCGAACGTGTGGCATCAACGTCTGCCCGATGCAGCCAGAGCCTTAAAAAAGTTTCCTGTACAACTTCTTCGCTCTGATCGCGTCGCTTGGTGAGTGCGTAGGCAAAACGATATACTTTAGCATACATTTTATTGTAGATGATACGGAAGGCCTGCTCATCGCCATTGTTCAGCTGACGAATAAAGCTTTCGCTTATCGACTTTTCTTTTTCAGAATGCATGAAATTCCCGTTGTCCCTGCTCAAGGTTTATAGGTGGCTTGCAAACCGCCCATTCACACAACAAAGCTAACACAAAAATTGAAAAGCCGGTGATGGCATGGCCTTCCGGCTAAGCGTTTACCGTAAAATGCACTGAAATTCTTCGCATGTTCTGCTCCTTACCTTATCCGGCATCTGACTACTGGGAGGATAGCCGCGAGATCGCTGACGTTTACTTCAAAATATACCCTATCGCGTATAATTTATTCTGAAAACCATTTTTTATACCCGATAAGGTATAGTTTTTAAAATTTTCATATCTTTATATCCGAAAGGATATACTATGGCAACGATACGATCTTTTGTAAAAGCCAAACGAAAGGAACTCAAATTAACGCAAGAGGAGCTTGCCCTACATGCAGGAGTGGGGTTGAAATTTGTGCGTGATCTTGAACAAGGGAAAAAAACACTTCGCCTGGATAAAGTAAACGATGTTTTAGCATTGTTTGGCAAGGAAGTAGGGGTAACTGATAAATCAGAAAGATAATGACACGTCAAGCAAAAATATTTTATCAAGATCAATTGGCTGGATACCTTGTAGAGGGAGATGATGGTTATTCATTTAGTTATTTAGCTGATTATATTAGAGGGATCGACCCGAAGCCTGTTAGCTTGACCTTACCTCTTTCAGAGCATCCATATCACAGTAAAGTACTGTTTCCATTTTTTGATGGGTTAATTCCTGAAGGATGGTTACTGGATATAGGAGAAAAATATTGGAAGCTTGATCCAAGAGACCGCTTTGAATTATTGATCAACCTATGTAGAGACGCCATAGGAGCGGTGTCTGTATACCCGATGGAGGATGAAGAAAATGGCTAATTGCTTGTTCTGTTATCAGCCTGTTGATGTGGGTACGTATCATCCGGCATGTTCGAAGAAATTCTTTGGTACCGCACAGGTTCCGCTATTGGAGTTGGATAAAGAAAAATTAAACCAATTAGCTCAAATTACCGTCAATGAGCGGTTAGCGGTGACTGGCGTACAGCCCAAATTATCCTTGAGTCTGGAAGGCGAGAAGGGCAATAAGCGTTTGACCTTGGTAGGTCTTTGGGGTGATTATATTTTGAAGCCCCAATCTTCGGATTTTACCGCTATGCCGGAGGTGGAGGATTTAACGATGCACCTAGCGAAGTTATTTAAAATTGAAACGGCAGAACATGCATTAATACAAACTTCAAGTGGTGAATTAGCCTACATAACCAAACGTTTTGATCGTGTAAAAGGGGAGAAAATTCATGTCGAAGACCTCTGCCAACTTTCCGAGTTACTTACCGAACAAAAATATAAGAGTTCGTACGAACGTGCCGGTAAAATTATCAAACAGTATGCTACCAATTCGGGATTAGACGCAATTAAGTACTTTAGGTTGGTGCTGTTCTGCTTTCTGACGGGTAATAATGATATGCATCTAAAAAACTTTTCATTGATCCATACCAATAGTGGTATTTTGTTTTCACCGGCGTATGATTTATTGAATGTGAATTTGATTTACCCCCAAGACAAGGAAGAGCTAGCTTTGACTTTAAATGCTCGAAAACGCAGAATAACCCGTGTCGACTTTGATCAGTTTGCAACCAGTTTGGGCATTGCGGATAAGGTTAGAGATAATGTCTATCAAGACTTTTCTATAAGAACCAACCAAATTCAGGACTGGATTGACAAGAGCTTCTTAATTGATGGATATAAAGCGGAATATGCTGCAATTGTATTGAAGAAACAGAATCAGATAGGCTTTTAAATATAGTCATCTAACAATAGCTCTTTAATTAAAAGCCTGCCGAAACTCAATTGGCGACATGCTCGTTTTTTTCTTAAAAAGCGTACTGAACGATTGCGCATGCTCAAAACCCAGCGCATAAGCAATTTCACTGACGGATAAATTGGTTGTTGACAATCTCTCTTTGGCCTGATCTATTAATTTCTCGTGAATATGTTGTTGTGTATTCTGACCCGTATGTACCCGAAGTAAATCACTCAGGTAGTTGGGAGAAAGATTCATCAACTCTGCGATGTGTTGCACGGTCAGCAAGCCGCGAGTTTCTGTTTGCCCACTGCTAAAATACTCATCAATCAGGTGATGAAATTTCGCTAACAATTGATGATTGTTGTTTTTACGCGTAATAAACTGGCGTTCGTAAAAACGGTTTGAGTAGTCCAACAGCAGTTCAATCTGTGAAAGAATAATTTTTTGCGTATGCCTGTCGATATGCATACACTCTTTGTCGATTTTATCCAGAATGGCCACAAGATTTTCCTCCTCTTCTGCCGATAAATGTAAAGCTTCATTTACGGAATAAGAGAAAAAACCATATTGATGGATGCTGGTGGCCAGGCTGTGTTTCAATAAAAAATCGGGATGGAAAATCAGTAAATAACCTGAACCACATTCCGTGGCTTGCAAATCGAGGTGCTGGACTTGGTTAGGCGCAGTAAAACTTAGCACACCTTTATCGTAATCATAGTGCTGCTGTCCGTATCTGATTTTTCCGGTAGCTTCCCTTTTTAATGCCACACAATAAAAGCGGTTCACAAATCCTTTCCAGATTTCATCTTCCAAAAAAATGCACTGATCCAGATTGATGACGCTAACCAGCGGATGCAGGGGCTCGGGAAGCGACAAAAGGCGGTGGAACTGAGAAATTGATTTAATAGCGTTCATTAGTCAATCAAACCCATACTAAATTCATCATAAGGCTTACCGGTATCGGTACCAAGTGGCACAATGCTTTCTAATCGCAACAAATCCGATTCATTTAATTCGATAAGCGTGGCCTCCAGATTTTGCTCCAGGTACTGACGGCGTTTTGTTCCGGGTATTGGAACAATACCTTTACTGATGATCCATGCCAGGGCAAGTTGAGAAGATGTCACATTCTTTTCTGCAGCTAATGCCTCAATCGCTTTTACCAATTCGATATTCTTGTAAAAATGCGCTTCCTGAAACCGCGGAATCGCTCTGCGAAAATCATTTTCAGGGAGATCGTCTATACTTTTGATTTGACCGGATAAAAACCCGCGACCGAGCGGTGAATAAGCCACAAAGCCTACGCCCAAATCCTTTAACGTGTTTAAAACACCGCGCTCTTCAACAGTACGCTCAAATAAGGAGTATTCACTTTGCACAGCAGTTACCGGGTGAACGGCATGTGCCCGTTTGACGGTTTCTGATGATACCTCCGATAGACCAATATAACCGATTTTCCCTTCCTTAACCAATTCACTCATGGCGCCTACGGTTTCCTCGATAGGTGTATTCTTATCCAGCCGGTGCATATAGTATAAATCGATGAAGTCCGTTTTGAGGTTCTTCAGTGAGCGCTCCACCGCCTTTTTTACATATTCCTTTTTACCGTTAATGGCCCAGGTCACTTTATTGTGATCATCAATCTCCCAGCCAAATTTGGTTGCGATAATATATCGGTCACGCTTATTGGCAATGGCTTTGGCAATAAGCTGTTCATTTCTAAAGGGGCCATACAAATCTGCCGTATCCAAGAAATTTCCACCCAATTCCAGCGAGCGGTGGATGGTGGCGATGGCTTCCTGTTCATCTGAAGGACCATACATGTGGCCATCTTCAAAACCCGTCATGCCCATACAACCTAAACCGATATTCGGTACAACCAAACCCTGGTCTCCTAATGCTATTTTTCTAATTTCCATAATTCTGCTGTCTTAACGATTCAAAATTCGTTAAGATGTGCAAAGATCTTGTATGCAAAACCCCGAAAATTGTTTGCAAAACGCACGTTATCCCATGACGCCACCGATAGCCCGATTATGGTGCCCATACCGCTTTATTGTTAGGGGAATTTTTCGAATTAAATCAAGTCAATCATCTTTGCGGGTGATTTTTAAAGCTAATTTAGACAAAAAATAGGAATTTCCTGATAACGGACGTAGCGTGCCTCTCAGTTATGAAACTCCGGGACATACGTTTTCGACTTTCCGTTTGGCTCCTTTACCTAATTCGACCATTTCGAGGATATCCTCGAAATGGTCGGCAACCTGCTGACCACTATTCCGACAGGCTTCTTCAATCTGTTTAATAACAAACAGTTGTTATTTAAATTTTACACCCTTTATTTAAATAACTATATTTGCTATTTAAAAAATAAGGCAATATTTTAAATAAGGCAGCATTAATATTAAGCGAACCCCATGAAAGATTTCCATTCCGGCACCTATGTTTCTCAGGGATATTACAAAAGTTTCCAACCAAGTCTATTAAATCGGCCATGGTATCTTAACGATATGGAGATACAACATCTATTGTCGCAAGCAGACCGACAATTGGGCCGTTTGGACATGTATTCTGAATATATACCAAATATCGATCTATTTATTAGCATGCATGTCGCAAAGGAGGCAACACAAAGCAGTAAAATCGAGGGTACACGGACAAACATTGAGGAGGCTTTCCTCGATAAAGAAGATGTAGATCTCGAGAAAAGGAACGATTGGGAAGAGGTTCACAATTATATCGATGCAATTAATGTGGCCATCGCCCAACTTGACGAGCTGCCCTTCTCCTCGCGCCTCATAAAACAAGCCCATAACATTTTACTAAGAGGCGTTCGTGGAGAACACAAGCTGCCTGGAGAATTCCGAACCAGTCAAAACTGGATCGGTGGCGCTAGTATAGCCGATGCTACTTTCGTTCCTCCCGTACATCATAGTGTAAACGAGCTTATGAGCGATCTGGAGCAGTTCGCTCATAACGACGATCATTTTATACCAGAACTGTTGAAAGTAGCCTTAATACACTACCAGTTTGAAACGATCCATCCCTTTCTAGATGGAAATGGACGGGTTGGGCGGCTGTTAATCACGCTTTACCTTGTAGACAAGGGCATTTTGAAAAAGCCCATATTATACTTATCAGACTTTTTTGAGCGCAACAGATTTTTATATTATGATAATTTGATGCGCGTTAGGACTCACCACGATTTAACGCAATGGTTCAAATTCTTTTTAGTTGGTATCATCGAAACAGCGAAAAAAGCAATAGTGACGTTTGATGCTATACTAAAATTAAAGCAAGATATAGAAGCCAAAATCCAAACCAAAGGTACGCGGAGTCATCATCTATTGACAGTTATGAATTACCTCTACCAACGGCCTATAATTGAAGCTTCGAAGGTCGTAGAAATTACCGGTGTATCTGGGCCAACCGCTTACCGTCTGCTCGATGAGCTGGTCGGCGTCGGAGTTTTAAAAGAAATTACCGGAGGGAAGAGGGGCAAAATATATGGGTTCGACAAATATATTAGCCTGTTTTAAGTATTCCGATAAATTGCCGATAACTCGGTATCGCTGTTATCCGTGAGTGAGATAAAATCGCCTGCTTCATATTGTTATTCATTCCCTATAATTGAATAAATCATAATGAATTCATAATGCCGACTCAATCTGTTCTATTAACTTAGCCCTATCCATCGGGTAACCAGCTTGCGACAACTCGTAAGTTCCATCGGCCTTAATGATGACATATGTCGGATAACCGGTACCGCCCGTTTTTCCCATAATATCTTCAGTGAGTTTCTGGCTAGCGAGTACATGCATGCCTTCTAGACCATAGTACGCAATGAGTTGCTTCCATTTTTCCGGTCGGTGGATATCGTAATTGGCCACATAGAGAAAATCCACGCCCTTGCCCTTGAAATGTGCCTTAATAGCTTCGCTGTTCCGCTCAATCTCCTCTCGGCAGGGGGCGCACCAGGTGCCCCACATATCGAGCAACAACGTTTTCCCTTTGGCATGCACGAGTACTTGTTCGAAGGTTTCCAGCGAACCGCTTTCATCGATGAACACCATCCGATCATCCAGTGTTCGCACATTTTTTTTGCGCATTTCGGCAATGGAAGGCGCGAGCAACGGTAGGTAGGCACTCGCCGGGTAAGCGGATTCAAAATTTTCATAAATGGATACCAAATTGTCCTCTTTGCTACCCAGGGCATTGTTGATGAGATGGGCATACGCGAAAGCGGCTACCTCGCCAGAGAAATACCTATTGATTATTTTTTCCGTTAGTAGGTTTTCGGGGTCGTCGTTAAGGCTCTTCCGGGCCAGCGTCTCATCCCCGCCGTACCAGTCCCGCGCTAATTCAGCGAAGTTCGCCTGCCTCAGCATCCACAATGCTTCCTTTTTGCGCAGTAAGAAGTCGGCGATAAAGTCAGTGTATTGGGGTGCGATCAGCGCCTCATCACTATCAATGTCGTTTTCAGCGATCAACCGGTCAGTAGCTTCATCCCACTGTTTTATCAAATCTTTTCCACTTGGTTTATTGCGTAATGCAAACTTGTGGTTTCCGGCGAACTGGTAAAATTCCTTTAGCACAAAATATCGCTGGTTAATACGCTGGGCACCGACAAATGCACCTGTGGGGTTGTACTGGCGGATATAGCTCTCCAACGTCGCGCTATCTTTGCGGTATTGCGATCTTAAATCTTGCAATATCCGGCTGGGTAGGGTATCCGTTTCGTAGACATCCGTGTCGAACCACGTCGTTGTCTCTAAAAGTTGGTTGTTTTGGGCGCCCTTGCCGGTAACGGTTACTGGACCGTTTTGGGCTTCCGAGAGCGTGATGTCCAGCCGGTCGCCGGGAGAAATGAACAGGTTGTAATTTTGCAAGTTGGCCGCCCGTATACGCATGAATACGGGTTCGTCAAGGTCGAGTGTCACGCTGCCATGGCCGTCGTTGAGTGGAACATGTATTGTCCAAAACCAGTCGGTCTTTTTGTGCACGTAAGTCTGCGTCAAATTCGGGCAGTACAAGGTTACCTCGTTTACTTCTGCGCTTGAAGACCGGAAGGAAATTGTAGTCTGTTCCCGTAGGGTCTCTTCGGTGGAGAAGCCCAACGCCAATTTGCAGAAGCCGAATGCGACCAAGCAAATGGGAAGCACTTTTATCGAAAGAATCTTCATAAGTTGCTCTTTTTTATCTGTGTACTTCATTTAGTTGCCTTAGCAGACTTCCTACCCACCACCCAATATCCAATACTGCCGAGTAAAAGGAACAGCTAAAATCAGTAGCCCCCAGATCAGCCGATGCGTGCCCGATATCGCCATGTTCGTAGCCGCATGGAAGAGGCTATAAAACATGAATGCCATAAGCGGCAATACAATGAGCTGTTCCGTGGTTCCCAAATTCAAAAAAAGTAAAGTCATATTTCGTGGTTTGTCTTGCTGACTATCGAAATCCCGCCCTACCCTTTTTTATCCAACGTTTCAATTAACCTGGCCAACAGCGCGTTTTGCTCTTTACGTACTGTTAGGCTTTTGTTAACCCAGCGATCAACCATGCGGTACACAATAAAGAATACCACTACCGTTATCCCTATCGGGACAATCAATGAGAATAAAACCAAGAAAATTTCCTGTGCACCTATAAATAACTGTGTCATAATATGTCATTTTGATTGTTTTCAGATCCGTTGCTTTTTCTGTCCACCGTTTCGATCAGCTTTGCCAGCAATTGGTTTTGTTCACGGCGAATAGCTGTACTTCTCTCAACCCATCCATTAACCACACGGTACACCACATACAGAAACACTGCGGGAATACCGATGTATAGGAGTATAGGAATGAAGATCAGGAATGTGCCCATAATTCGAAGGTTTATAATGTTTGCTCTTAACTGTTAGGTTATTTCATCGTTTAGTCAATGTGCTAATATAGGCATTTACGCTGAGTATTTTACTATCTTTACTTCCGTGTCTACTACCTTAAAAACATATCTCTATGCCCTCACGCACCTCAAACGCGGTGGAACGCGATATGGCATTGCTCCCCACAAACCCATATTAGTGCTTACGCTAATGGAATTGGTGGAGAAAGGCATCGTCGTAGACAACCGTTTCGAAGCCAACGCAGATCTAGTAGGACATTTCTTGGAAAATTGGCAACTGCTGGTCTCTACATCGCACCAAGCGGATTTCACGCAACCGCTTTATTACCTGCAAAGTGACAGGGCTAGCGGGGAACCCTTTTGGCACCTAGTTCCAAAACCGGGCCATACTATCAATGCCCACATCAAAAGTGTGAACACACTGGCCGAGGTACTTGATCATGGAGAACTACGTGCCGATCTCTTTGTGCTTTTCCAGGATTCCGTGAACCGCACCGTCCTGCAAACTGTTTTATTGGACACCTATTTTCCCGATCATAAGGCTTACTTCCTTGCGACCAAGCTACGTGGCGAGGGATACCTACACGAGGTAGAGGCCTACATCCTGCAAGAACCCGAAGCCAAGTACAAAACTATCCACGTTGATACCGAAGAAGAAGTATTTGTGCGTAACGGACTTTTCAAACGCTACATTCTCCAGCTTTACCAAAGCACGTGTGCGTTTACCGGCATGCGCTTGGTATCCAGGTACGGCCATAGCTTTGTGGATGCTTGCCATATTGTTCCGTTCAGCGTGAGCCATGATGATCGTATCGGCAACGGAATTGCTTTATGTCCCAATATGCACCGCGCCTTTGATCGTGGGTTACTTAGCGTGGATGAAGATTACCGGATTATTGTGTCGCCGCATTTGACAGAGGATGAGAGCCATGATTATAGTCTTCGTAAGTTACAAGGAAAGCGAATCAACGGACCTCAGCCTGCCAAATACTCACCTCAATCTGATAAGCTGGCTTGGCATCGCGAGCATGTTTTCAAGAATTAGTCTTGCGGGGAAGTTGCAAATGTACAATAAATGTTGTACATTTGTATTGAACTAGTGAAAACCCGAATGGGTCGTAGCTGGTGGTTTATAAGATATTGGCCGCTTCATTTGCTTGAGGCGGCTTTTTTATCTAAAGAGGGGTAGTATACAACTCCATATTCGTCATTGCGACTTGCCTTAAGATTAAGACAGGGTTTAAGGATACTCATTAATTGGACCTCGTCACCATAATCAACCACACTCAACAACCGTTTACCCCAATCCAATTTTTCTTTGCAGAGATTACGCTTGGCATATAATGATACAACAAAAGCCATCAAATCTGCGAATTGAATAAAGTAAGATTCTTTCGAATTTTTCGGTAGCGGGTCTTCAATCAGTGTTTTTATTTCCTTTCTATAACTTGTGTAATTAAATTGAGATGGGATGTAATTTATGCGTTGTAGCATTCGAGCAGTATCTCGCATCTTACCCACACGCCCCTCGTCCGATATAATCATAAAGCGTTCACTCGCAAAACTCTTATCTAGGTCATTTTCTATGCGTTGTATGGAATAAGTCAATGCATTTTTCAGTACGTCGTAGTTTGGTCTATTGATGTTTTTCTTATCAATAACAACAGAAACACATTTAAGGTTTAATGTAGCTAAAAAATAACAATGGTGAAACAATATTTCTCTTCTAATTTCAGGCGCATACTTCCCATGATAAGGATTTTTATCGGTTACAAATTCTTTACTGTGAAACTCTTCCTTTATCGGAAAGCCATATTGACTTTTTAAGGATTTTCTAAAATCCAATATAGCCTGAAAATTTTCCTTCCAATGCGTTTCATGCATATACAAACATGAAAGTATAACCCGTTGTGCGGTTTGAGAGCGTTATAGTTTATGGTAGTTAAATTAACAAATAAGTTGTGCATTATACTGAAATTCAGTATATTAGAAAAGTTTCTCACATTTTTCTATATGCACAACTTAAAGACGAA
>Ga0065721_10048842_pt1 | contig 72681 bp, 70 predicted proteins | sample Mesricmetagenome_FD_59108 | JGI IMG/M metagenome (GOLD analysis project Ga0065721, IMG submission 59108) | Mesophilic microbial community from rice straw/compost enrichment Sample: eDNA_1 v2 (version 2) | ecosystem: Engineered > Solid waste > Grass > Composting > Bioreactor | place: USA: Davis...
CTGCCTATAAAATGTCGTAAAAAGCAAGCCAGGCAAGGGTTTCCTTCACTTTATCATCAACCGGAACCTTATAGTAACAGGTAGAAAGGTCCATTCGTTAATCATTAAAATTAAATCACTATGGCAAAAACAGCCAAGAAAGCAGTAAAAAAAGCTGCCAAGAAAGCAGTAAAAAAAGCTGCCAAGAAAGCACCCAAAAAAGCAGCTAAAAAAGCGCCCGCCAAGAAAGCCGTTAAAAAGAAAGCCGCTCCCAAAAAGAAGAAGGCAGCGCCCAAGAAAAAATCAGCCCGCAAGCCTAATGCCGCCTTTATGGCCCCGCTTCAACCTAGCGCCCAGTTAGGAGAGGTAGTAGGCGCCAAACCGCTGCCCAGGACCGAGATTGTTAAGAAGATCTGGGATTATATCCGCAAGAACAAACTGCAGGACAGCAAGAACAGAAGGATGATCAATGCCGACGCCAAACTGCGCCCCATATTCGGCAAAGACCAGATTTCTATGTTCGAACTGGCCAAAGTGGTGAACAAACACGTTAAATAACCCGGTTAAAGGTTTTTTTAACCAGTAAAGGCTGCTGGTACGCAAGTACCTTCCTTTATAAGCAGGGTACCGGGAACATGTCTCCTTATAAACTGCTAACCCATTAAAGAGGAAAAAACCGGAACTTCTGAAGTTCCCTTCAAAAATTCCGGTTTAGCAGCACCTTTCTCCTTCTTACGGCGGATGAATTAAAAGTTGTTCCGCCATTGGTATTTCAGCCATTTCCAGGATTCAAATTGTATCTATGCTCGTTTGTGGAACAAGTTTCTGCAGCAGCCTTGGCATCAAACGCCCGGTGGGCAGCCTATTGCAACAGGCAGGCTTCCGCAGCCGCCTTCAACCGTTTACAAATACGGCTGGCCAGCACATGCGGCGCCAGCACTTTCATGCACTCCCCAAACCCCGGTATTTCCCTTTCCAGCTCGAAATTCAGCATCACCTCCAGCCGGATGATGATACCGCCACTTTATGCGCCTTGTCATGCACGTTTTTGGTAACGCCCGGCAGGTTGTTGAAATAGGTGTCGAAATCGATGCCCTCATATTCCATAAATTTCTCCTTCGGCAGTTCCTGGAAATCCACAATACGATCAAGCATCATGGTATGCAACAGCTACGGATTGGAAGGGTGAATTTTTTTCTTCCCAGGTCATAGTTCTTTGGCATCGATTATATTCCCCAGGTAAACAATGAAAAGAATGATGAAGTGTACTATGAGCTGGGCCGCTTTGTGGACTTGCCAGAGGGTATAAAAAGAAGATCGTTAATCCGGAAGAAAAGAACAGGAAATCGGTATTGAATTTTTGTTACATACTGAACAATAATGGTTGCATACCCCTAACTGACCGGCTGCAGTAACATGGCATACAACAGGAACAATGCGGACTTAGTTTCATACCCCATGTAAAAGGTGTGTACGCTTTGTATTATGACGTAGGAACAAAGGGGATGCCGTGGCATTGTCAGCCATGAAGCAGCAGATGATGTATCGCTGTCGTCGAGTACTGGTGCATATGCGCGAAACGCTCTGTCTCACCTGACCAATAACATCATCCTGAACACACCCGATGTTTGAATTATGCAAGCATTCGTTTGAATGCCGTAACAGCCACGGCCATGGGCTATCTATCTTTGTGTTATCAGATTCATGAACTGATCAAACATTACTCACTTAACAATTAATACAATGAAAAATAGCATATGGTTGGTTACCGGCGCCTCCAAAGGCCTGGGATTGGAACTGGTTTTGACACTTTTGAAAGAAGGTTACCAGGTAGCCGCCACCTCCCGCAAACTCAGCGATCTTGAAAAAGCAATAGGTTCGCAAAGCAGGAATTTCCTGCCGCTGCAGGTAAACCTGGTGGATGAAACAAGCGTACAATCGGCCATCGACGCCACGGTGCAGTATTTTGGCGGTTTGGATGTGGTGGTAAACAATGCAGGTTTTGCCCTGGCAGGAGCGCTGGAAGAACTCAGCGATGCCGAAGTACGTTTCAATTTCGACGTAAATGTTTTTGGTGTACTGAATGTCATCCGCCAGGCGCTGCCCTATTTACGTAAACAACAAAGCGGTCATATTTTTAATATTGCTTCTGTTGGTGGCTTTACCGGTTTGTTCCCCGGTTTTGGTATTTATTGCGCAACCAAGTTTGCCGTGCATGGTTTAACAGAAAGCCTGAACATGGAAATAAAAGAATTTGGCGTGCATGCCACCGTGGTATCGCCGGGTTATTTCAGAACCAATTTCCTGGAGCCTTCCTCACTGGTAGTACCTAAGAAAGCGCTGTCCGACTATACCCGGGCGCGCCAGTCGCAGGTTGTTCACCAGCAAGAGATCAATGGCAACCAGCCAGGCGATCCTGCAAAAGCAGCCGCGGTATTAATAGAAGTTTCCAAAATGGAGCAACCACCCCTGCATCTTTTCCTGGGTGAGGATGCTTATCAGTTTGCGGCTGAAAAAATAAAATTTGTGGAAAAAGAACTGGACAGACTCAAACAGTTAGCAACCACCACTAGTTATAATTAGAAATTACAAATCAAAAATGAGAAATAAGAAAGTGGGGGCACTTTCTTATTTTTAATTCCTTATGGCAGCCATCTTTTTCCAATGTATCATCCTCATCCTGCTCATCATGTTCCTGATAATGCTGGCGCAAAAGCTACGAGTTGCCTATCCCATTGTGCTGGTGCTGGGTGGTTTGTTATTGAGTTTTGTGCCGGGCCTGGCTTCCTTTACCATCGATCCTGAAATGATCTTTGTGGTATTTCTGCCGCCCCTGCTGTACGATGCTGCCTGGAATACCTCGTGGAAAGAATTCTGGAAATTCAGGCGCGTGATCAGCAGCTTTGCTTTTTTGATCGTGATATTGACATCGTTGGTGGTGGCCTGGATTTCCAGTTCCATCATACCGGGTTTTACCATGGCCCTTGGCTTTTTGCTGGGAGGTATTGTGTCGCCGCCCGATGCAGTATCGGCTACTTCGGTATTGAAAAATGTAAAGGCCCCCAAAAGCCTGGCAGCCATCCTGGAAGGCGAAAGCCTGTTGAACGATGCATCCAGCCTCATCATCTTTCGTTTTGCATTAATAGCCGTTGATACAGGCCGTTTTGTGTTCAGCGAAGCTGCCCTCAGCTTCTTTATAGTGATTGTCATGGGCATTTTAATTGGCGTGGCCATTGCCATCCTGTATTATGCTATTCACCGCTGGCTGCCCACTACCTCCAATATGGATATTGTATTGAGTTTTACGGCGCCTTATATGATGTACATCGTAGCAGAGCATTTTCATTTTTCGGGCGTGCTGGCAGTGGTGAGCGGTGGTTTGTTCTTATCGTACCGCAGTCATTTATACCTCAGCTTTCGCAGCCGCCTGCAGGGCGCCACGGTATGGAATACTATTGGCTTTGCCATGAACGGTATTGTGTTTATGTTAATTGGTCTTGAACTGCCGGTGATCATCCGGGAACTGGGACCGGTAAGTGTATCCGATGCCATTGGGTATGGTGTTATCATCACGGCGGTGCTTATTGTAACCCGCATTCTGTCTACCCTGGGCGCTTCCCTGTTTACGCGTTTTGCCAGCCGCTACATTACCACTGCCGACAGCAACCCGGGATGGCGTTCGCCACTGGTGTTTGGCTGGGCGGGTATGCGGGGTGTAGTATCACTGGCTGCCGCCCTGTCTATACCATTCTTTTTAAGCATTGGTAATCCCTTTCCACAACGCAACCTCATTTTGTTCATCACCTTCGTAGTGATACTGCTTACACTGGTGGTACAGGGTCTTAGCCTGCCGCTGATGATCAAAGCACTGAAAATAAAAGAACGCAATGGCCGCCTCAGCGATGATGAGCAGGAAAGGCTGGTTCGACAAACACTGGCCGGGCAATGTTTGCAGCACCTGCAACAGCAGTATGCCGCACAACTGGCCACTAACCGGTCGCTGCAACAATTACAAGTGCGTTATGAGCAGGACCAGTTACAATGCGATTCTTCTTTCGATGATGAACAGGGCGAGTACCGGGCTATTTATTACGAGATGCTGGAACGGCAACGCAGTTTTTTGCTTGACCTGAATAAAGCGCCCAATATAGATGAAGATATCATTAAAAAATATCAAGGCCTGCTTGACCTGGAAGAAGAAAAGCTGCGTTCCCGTTATGATGGTGTTTAACCGCTAAAAATTTGGTGCGATTATTGAGTTAATGCGCAAGCCCGTCAATAAAAACCAAACAAGCAAGCCATGAAATTTATCATCACTACCTTAGTGATCTTCACTGCTATTGTATTGACCGTCTCCTGTTCCAAAAAAGACAAGAACAGCCTTTCGATCAAAAAAATTCCAGGTGAGTACATTATGTATGAAGCAGAATTTTCCGACGCTACTTACAAGATGCCACTTTCAGACGGAGGCCACGGGAAATTTGTGATAACCCTGCTCAACGATTCCACCTGCCTCAACAGAATGCTTTTAATGAAAAAAGACAATACGGTGGAAGAAGACATCACCTGGAACTGCCGGGTAACGAAAGACCCCGATGGGGATATCGTACTATACGATGCAAACGGCCTGGTGGCTTATATCTTTGAAGGGTACGATATGGATTTTTACGGCATAGAGCAAATACGCTTCGCAGCCAGGAAAAAATAGGTTAGCTTTCACAGATTCTTTTTAATTCCTTTAAAGCATTCGGCCAGCCTTCTTCAAACATGCCTGCCCATTCCGGAGGGGTATTCAGTTCTACCAGCAGCGTGGTTTTGCCGTTTTGTTCGGTAAAACTGTAGCTTTCTGTAGTACCCTTCCAGGTTTTTGCTACGTCGCTGGTGGTATCTTCTGAACCGTCGGCTGTAACTATGGCCACATGTTCCATGAACAGGTATTCATAGGGGCGAAGTTCTTTTACTACGGCCTTTGTTCCACCGCCCTCTGCCCCTTCAAAGTACAGGCTTTCACCCTGTTCCCATTTTCCTTTAAAAGACGAATCGGGCCAGCTTACATGTACCCATTGCTTATAGGTAACCGGGTCTAACATGACATTCCATACTTTTGGCGCGCTGGCATTGATGTCGATGTTGAATGCTATCTTTTTCATCTTTGGTGTTTTTTGATTAATACAAAGATGAAATGAATTGTAGTTTCCAAAGTGGTGTAATTGCGACCATTTGAATACCCAAATGCGACAAGTTCAGGTTCCACTTATTCATTAATAACCGTGTATACACCCCGGTCGGCCTGAATATGCCATCTCCTAAACATAGCTTCCTGGTCAAAACCCTGTTTGGCATACTCTGCCTGTACGGCTTGCCGGGCTTTCTCAAATGCTTCGCGACTTTCCCATTCGGCTATGGTAACGCAAACCAGGTTACCTTCCTCATTGGTATACTCGTACGCGTCATCTCTAATAAAGCCGGGCAGCTTTTTAATGAACGCCCTGTTTATTTTCATTCTTTCATAAAAATCCTTTTTGGCGGCTGCCGGCACCAAAAATTTATCGATGAATTGCACCTGTCCTTTTTTACCCAGCACCGAAATATCTGTGGGTATTACATTCAATTGTTGTAAAAAGGCCAGGCGGTCGGTATACACCTGCAACGCCACTACCTTGCCATGCTTCACCGTGTAAATACCTATTCCATCGTTCACTATTTTATTGCCACTGGGTGCAAAGCCGGCAAAGGGGCCTTTGCTGGTTCCTTCCAGGCGCCACCTGATCATTACCTTTTCACCGTCGCCAATTATTTCCTGGATATTCCATTGGGCGTCGGGCACAGCCCTTAATACCATTTGCACCGGTTCTTTAAATGCTTCCGCGCCTTTCTTGCCGTTGATGCCGGTAAATTCATCGCTTATTAAAGCGCTCAATAAATCCAGGTTTCTTTTGTTCAATGCCTGTTCGTATACTTTTTGTACCACCTGTTTGTTTTGTTCGCTCACTGACATATAATGATTGGTTGATTGTGATTTTGTATACATATGTAAGAGCATTAGAATGATGATGGCTGATACTTTTTTCATTTGTTTTTACGCAAAATTAGAATGGGCAGGCAGCGGGAAATTGTAAAAATTCATTGAATTGGGTGGGTCGCCATGGCAGGTTTCCTCATTAGCGCCGGGTCTGTCGTTTGCATGATCATGTATTGTTATGAAAATAATTATTTATTTGGCCATGTCGGCAAACGGCATGGTATCGAACAAAAGGAATATGCCGGATTGGCTTTCACCAGAATATGAAAAAGGTTTTTGGGAGATATGTCAGCGCACGAAGGCGGTTATCATGGGGAAGACTACCTACAATATACTGGCGCCTGATCATTTACCATTGAAAGAAGAGGGGAAATTACTGGTGTGGACCCACGATACCCTTGTGCCTGCGCCACAAAAGAATATCACCTTTACCGATTTTGAGCCGGCAGGCATGGTGCAATTGCTGGAGTCGGAAGGGTTTACCGAAGCTGTGATCATTGGCGGCGCCGCTACCACCAGTGCGTTTATTAAAGCGGGTCATGCCCATGAACTGGTGCTGGTAGTGGAGCCGAGGTTGTTTGGAGGCGGGTTGAATTTGGTGGAAGGGATAGAGGAGGTAACGATGGCGTTGGAAGATGTGGAGCGGTTGGGAGAGCATACGGTGCAGTTGCGGTACAGGTTACTGTATGAATAAGTGCAAGGCACAAATACCAGCTACTCACTCAAAATAGTACTAATCAACTGGATGCTGCCCACACATGGCGGATACCATCAATTCAACATTTCTGTTTGTATGATTCATTTGAGCCGCCAGCGGTTTCGAAAACCACAAGCATTCAATATTTCATGGATGTGAATGTTCGTATTTAATTAAATTACAGCAAAATGCCCACATGACGGATAAAGACAGCACGTATAAGGTCATCGTTAACGGTCATGTATTCTTTTTTACCAGGGAACAGGTGCAGCAGATGGATGTAGTGGCCACCGCGGCCAATAGCTTTCACCTGTTGCACAAACACCGCTCGGTGAATGCCCGGATAGTGTATGCCGATGCCACTCATAAACATCTCACCATCGATATAGAAGGCGAAAAATTTACGGTGGTCATCAAAGACAGTCTGAACCAGCTACTGGAGCAAATGGGCTGGAATGCGGCTGCCGCCAAAAAGGTGAAGGAGATCAAAGCGCCCATGCCGGGACTGGTGCTGGAAGTATCTGTTACAGAAGGGCAGCAGGTGCACGATGGCGACAGAATTGCCATACTGGAAGCCATGAAAATGGAGAACAGTTTGTTCATTCATGTGGATGCCGTTATAAAAAAAGTGTTGGTGAAAGCCGGGCAGGCCGTGGAGAAAGGACAGGTGCTGGTGGAACTGGAATGACGAAAAGCGTACAAAGGCTTTCGTGAAAGTAAAAAACCCGAGTACATGCAAAAAATTCTGGTTGCAAACCGTGGAGAAATTGCCCTTCGTGTTATGCGTACCGTACGCAGGATGGGCATTAAAACCGTGGCGGTATATTCCGAGGCAGACAGGCAGGCGCCCCATGTGTTGTTTGCCGACGAAGCTGTATGCCTGGGGCCGGCGCCCTCGGCACAAAGTTACCTGGACGCCAACAAGATCATTCGCTTTGCCCTTGAACTGGGTGTAGATGCCATTCATCCTGGTTACGGTTTTCTGAGCGAGCATGCCGGATTTGCCCAAAAAGTTGAAGAAGCCGGTATGGTATTTATTGGTCCCGATGCCAATGCCATACGGGTGATGGGCTCCAAGCTGGCCGCCAAATCATGTGTGCTGCAATACCAAATTCCCATGGTGCCCGGCAGCGATAAAGCCATTGATGATATCAAGGCAGCACGCCGGCTGGCCGCTCGCATTGGTTATCCCGTGCTCATCAAGGCATCGGCCGGCGGGGGCGGCAAGGGAATGCGTATTGCAGAAAAAGAATCCGACCTGGAAGAACAAATACAACGCGCCATGAGCGAAGCCTTATCGTCATTTGGCGATAACTCGGTATTTATTGAAAAATATGTACGCGCGCCACGCCATATTGAAGTGCAGGTACTGGCAGATAACTTTGGTAATACGGTACATTTGTTCGAACGCGAATGCAGTATACAGCGCCGTCACCAGAAAGTGGTGGAAGAAGCGCCCTCCTCAATACTTACTCCTGAACTGCGATCGAAAATGGGCGCCGCGGCGGTGATGGTAGCCAAAAGCTGTAATTACCGCAATGCAGGTACGGTGGAGTTCCTGGTAGATGAAAACCTGAATTTTTATTTTCTGGAAATGAATACCCGCCTGCAGGTGGAGCACCCGGTTACTGAAATGATCACGGGTATTGACCTGGTAGAGCAACAGATAAGAATAGCCCGCGGCGAAAAACTGTCCTTTACACAGGACGATCTTTCCATCAACGGGCATGCTTTTGAATTGCGGGTGAATGCCGAAGATACCCTGAATGATTTTTTACCTTCTACCGGCGTCTTAACCAGCTATGTTTTGCCGCAGGGTGAAGGCATACGTGTTGACGATGGATATGTACAGGGCATGGATATTCCCATGTATTACGATCCAATGATCGCCAAACTGATCGTGCATGGCCGTAACCGCATAGAGGCCATTGAAAAAATGAAGCAGGCCATTCGAAATTATACCATTGAAGGGGTGGCCACCACCCTGCCGTTTGGCAGCTTTGTGTTTGAGCACGAGGCTTTTATTTCCGGCCAGTTCGACACCCATTTTGTACAGCAGTATTACAGCACCGATCAACTCATCGCCGGGCAAAAACAGCGCGCCGAATGGGCGGCCATGGTGGCCTTAAAATACTGGTTGCAAAAACAGCAGGATGTAAAAGCCGTTGAACCCATACCCACCAACTGGACAAAACGCCGTTAATTTATTGCCATGAAAAAAACAGATATACTCAGGGAAAAGATAGCAGCCGGTAAGCAGGGAGGCGGAGAAGCCAGAAATGCAGCGCAGCATAAAAAAGGGAAGCTCACCGCCCGCGAGCGGGTGGAATTGCTGATGGATCCTGGTTCCTTTGAAGAAATTGGCGCTTTGGTGCTTCACCGTACCAAAGACTTTGGCATGGATAAACAACAGTATTATGGCGATGGCGTGATCACCGGTTATGGCACGGTGAATGGAAGGCTGGTATATGTATTTGCGCAGGACTTTACGGTGTTTGGCGGCGCCCTGTCTGAAACCCATGCCGAAAAAATTTGCAAGGTCATGGACCTGGCTATGAAGGTGGGCGCTCCCATGATAGGATTGAACGACAGCGGCGGCGCACGTATACAGGAAGGCGTTCGGTCGCTGGGCGGTTATGCCGATATTTTTTACAGGAATGTACAGGCATCGGGTGTAATACCCCAGATATCGGCCATTATGGGTCCCTGTGCCGGCGGTGCAGTATACTCACCGGCCATGACCGATTTCACCATTATGGTGGAACATACCAGCTATATGTTTGTAACCGGCCCCAATGTGGTGAAAACCGTTACCAATGAATCGGTAAGTCCTGAAGAACTGGGCGGCGCCCATACCCACGCCACCAAATCGGGCGTGACGCATTTGACGGCGACTAATGACATGGAGTGTATTGAAGAGATCAAAAAATTACTGAGCTATATACCACAGAACTGCGAAGACACTACGCCCCGCCTGCCTTATACTTTGCGCGATGAAAGCCGTCCCCGGCTGGAGAACATCGTTCCCGAAAGCGCCAACCAGCCCTATGATATGCGTGCCGTAGTAGAGGGCATTTGTGATACCGGTTCCTTTTTTGAAATACACAGTGAATACGCCACCAACATTGTCATTGGCTTTGCCTGGCTGGCAGGCCGCAGCATAGGCATTGTAGCCAACCAGCCTATGAGTTTGGCCGGGGTGCTGGATATCGACAGTTCTAAAAAAGCAGCCCGCTTTATTCGTTTCTGCGATTGTTTTAATATTCCCTTACTGGTATTGGTAGATGTACCCGGCTTTTTACCCGGCACCGACCAGGAATGGCATGGCATCATTACCAATGGCGCCAAGTTATTATATGCCTTCAGCGAAGCTACCGTTCCCAGGGTAACCGTAATCACCCGTAAAGCCTATGGCGGCGCTTACGACGTAATGAACAGCAAACACATTGGTGCCGATATGAACTATGCCTGGCCCACCGCCGAAATTGCGGTGATGGGCGCCAAAGGCGCCAGCGAGATCATATTCAAAAAAGAGATCGCCGAGGCCAAAGACCCGGCCAAAAAGCTGGCGGAAAAAGAAGCAGAATATGCCGAAAAGTTTGCCACCCCTTACCTGGCGGCAGAAAGGGGATTTGTAGATGAAGTGATTGAACCGAAGGATACAAGGGTGAAATTAATAAAGGCTTTTGCTATGTTGGAGAACAAAGTGGTGAACAGGCCGAAGAAGAAACATGGGAATGTGCCGTTGTAAATGCATATGCTTGAGCTCGCCTAAGCAGGCTTATTCGTCCTCGCCAGGTAAAAAGGGTGCATTGCCAGGTGGCTATTTGTGCCAAATGGTTATCTCGCCAGCCTTTTCTCCAGTTTCTGCACCAGTTCGCCATACACTTTTAGATCATCCAGTTCCCTTGCCCGTTTTATCCAGGCCAGTGCATCTTTTAAGGCGGTCTTTTCTTCATCGGGCAAATCAAAAAACGTTTTGGCTACAAAGTACAACCTGGAGGCCAGGTCGTTTGAATATAGCTTTTTTAAGTAGGGCAACTCTTCATTCCAGGTACTAAACTGCGTACTGTCTTTTTCACCTTTTAAAAAGGGTTCCATAAACTGCGCAAACCGGCGGGCATCTTCTCTGCGTGCCGAATCCTGGCTAATCTCCGGCAAACCCTTTGTTAACCGGTACCCGCTGGTTTTTATTAAAGCCACATCGCGCACAGCACCTGCATACACCATCCATAACTTATCCTTATGCCATTGCTGTTTTTCTGAAATACCCTGCAACTGATCGGCCCAGGTGAGCAACTGTTTCATTTCGGCTAACCGGTTGTCTTTTAAAGCATCCGTAATGCCCCGTTCTACCAGTACATAGTATAAGGAATTGGTTATTTCCTTCTTCACCAAAGCACCAAGTGTACTGTATTTCTCCATGATATATCCCAGTACAGGTGTGTGGGTGTTACTCAAATTCGTTGCAAAAAAAGAAATGGTTGAGTCGGCAGCCAGTTCCTGCAAAGACAGGGATTTATAGTATACTTCCATGACCTGGTTGTTGTTCAGTTTCAACTTTCTTAAACGCCTGATAAAATTGCGCATAAAAACGGGCTCGCGGTTTCCCTGTTTAAAGTCAGCTTCCATCACGCCGATGGTCATGCTGTCGGCATTGATGGTAATGGCCTTGTCGGCTGCGGCGTTCAGTTGATCGGGCTCCATAAAACCACTGAACCGGTATAATAAGTCGCCCCGGCTGTTGAGGTATAAAAATGTAGGAAAACCGTTAACGTTGAAATCTTCGGCAAGTTGAATGCCCTCGCCTTTTTCGGCATTAAGTTTATAACTCAAAAAGCCATTATTGTATTTATTGCCCACCAATTTTGCAGTAAACACCGATCTATCCATTTCCTTACAGGGGCCGCACCAATCGGTATATACATCTACAAAGATGATCTTATTTTGCTGTTTGGCAGTTTGTAATAATTGCGACCAACTGCCTTTGAAAAATTGAATACCTTGCGCATAGGTACATGTGGAAAATGCCAGTAATAAAAGGGTGATTCTGAACATCAGTGAAATTACAAATTTTTCGCCTATAGCACCCTCTCAATCCTTATCTGCAACAAATTAAACTCACTCGACATTCCATACGAAATAATACCAGTAATCTTGTTAAACGGAGAAAGCAGCAAACCCGGTCCATACCCGATATGCATTTTGTTGCTCTTTTCTCCCGGCATCCATACCCTGCCCTGGTCGAAAAAGGCAACCAGACCAATCTTGCCCCGCAAAATGCGGGTGCGCATATCAGTTACCCATCGAATTTCGTTGCTGTTGTAAAAAGCGGTGCGCCCCCAAAAACGTTCGCGCCGGTAGCCACGCATCTGGCGTGCGCCGCCGGCAATGGCATGCATATAAAACTGGCCGGTATTCAGCACATTGTCGTTTACTACATGTTCCCCGCCAATACGGGTGGCAAATACAAAATGCCTGCCCAGCGGTATCCATGCCTGCACTTTCAGTTCGTATTTCTGAAACCATTCCAATATGGAAAAATTCCTGGCCAGGTTATAATAACCCACCAGGGAATAACCCTTGCTGGGCAATATGCTGTCGTTTACGTTTACATAGGCATAATTCAATTGCAGGGTGCCATATTGGTTCACCTGGTACACATCAGGGTACTCGGGATAAATCACTTTTGAAACAAAGCGCCCCGAATCGTTCTTGCTTTGTACACGCTGGTAATGCACCGCCACGCCAAATGTACTTCTACCAAATTTGCGTTCCAGGCCGGTGCTGGCAAACACTTCCGTGCTGCGCAGGCGGTAGTAATTCAAATCACGGGTAACGGCCTTTGTTTCATTACCGGTTCCATAAAAATTCTGCCAGCGAATAGCATCCCAGCCGGCACGCATATGCAAATCCCAACCACTCACCGCGCGGGGATATACACCGGTCCAGGTGGCGCTCAGGGCATTTTGCGATATGGAATAATTCACAATAACATTATGTTCAAAGGCGAAAGGTTCGCGCCGCCAGGCATTCTTCCTGATCTTATAACCAATGCCCGCAAACAGGCGGTCTTCACTATTATAATACAACATGGGATATACACCCCGGTCATCGTATTTAAACCATTTGTAGTTCCATGCGTGAATAGCCGAATCATCACTCAAATGCAGATCGGCCGAGGCGGTATGGAATTCATTCTGCCCGTCGTCAAATACGTCTATCACATTACCCGATTGCAATACAGAATCGCGTGAAGGCCCGCCAATCACTTTCAGATCTATCTTGCGCGAATGGTTCTTCACGTTAAATACATCATTGCCATCAATACCAAACAAACGCACCTCTTTGGTTTCGCCAGGTTTGAATGTGCGCTGGTAATAAGGTGTTTTTTCCCTTCGACCGGTTCGGAGGTAGCGATATACCGAAACCACCACATCGCCGTTGGGTAAGGTGCTTACATCGAAATATTCTTTTTGGGTGGTGCCAATCACTTCTACCTGTTTGGCCAGGAATTCGTAATACTTCCTGGCAAACTCCGGTATCTGGTCGCGACGCGATTTTAGTATGTCGATGCATTTCCTGCCTATATCGGCAAATATTTCGGGGGGTAATTGTTTTATTGATTGGGTGATCACGCTATCGGTGAGGGATTCCTGTAAAGTTTTGGCGGCATATTCCCAGTCAGATCGTGACATGGCATTCGAAAAAAAACGGTCGAGGTTTTTCGATTCCATACTCATCTCCCGTACATCACCCACTGTATGATCGAAATTATGCAGGAAGTCGAGGCCTGCAGCAGGCAACAAGCGGTCGATGAGTTTGCCATTGTGCCGGTAAAATGCCTGATCGCGGTCATGCGGCACAGGCACAAACCAGGTAATGCCCGAAATTTCCATCTCGCCCCAATCCCAGTTATCATCTTGCCGGTCCCAGTCGGCAATCAGCATATCGAACAAACGGCATTTGATGAACAGGTATTGATCGGCCGTAGCACGATTGTTTTGCTGCAGCCTTTGTATGGTTTCCGGTGTTTCGTTGAATTTTTTAAAATTACCCAGGTTGCGTGCATCGCTCCAGTTGCCACTGGCTTTTTGTTCCAGCAGGTACAGGTGATTGCCAAATGCCGTATTAAATGTATCCAGCGCTTTTTGTTGCGGTATATATACCAGGCGCGGGTGCGAATAATAAATGCCGGCGGCCTGTTGCATATGCGTCACCGCCAGGGCCGCATAGGGATGCGACATGGAGATGCCATCCTTGATGAGATCTTCAATAAATGTGTTTTTGTAATCGGGTTCTATTACCGAATCCCGGTATTTTTTTACAGAGCGCAGCACATATTCCTTTTCATCCTGGTTTCGTAAGCGAAGGGTCTTTGTTTCCGTACCGCCCCCGGCCTTGTAAGGTCTGAGTCCGCCGTACAGGGTATCGAGTTGTACAACCGGTACACGCACCGGCGTTGTCCAGCTCTGGCGGTGATTACGTCCCCACAACCATTGATGCACCCGGGATTTTTTAAACTCGGGACCGGCTATAATGATCTTATAGTCTGCAGCGTCTTGTACAACCTGTTGGGCAGTACTGTTGATTGCAATGATTATAAGGGCTATCAATAAATATAGTCTGTTTAAGCAGGGCATACTTTGCTTAAATATAAAATTGTGCCACGCGCAGCTGGCCCGTATGCCCGGCAGGCGCCTGCATTAGCTTGTTGGGTTTCAATGCCTGCTTGTGAACCTGGTTATAACACGGTATCCTCAAAACCTTTGTTATGGTACAAAAACGGGATGCCGAATACAGCCGAAATACCCATAATCACCAACATGGCTATCATGAGGTGATGGAACTGCAGGTTCCATACCGCGTCACCCGACCGGTGAATATCGGCTACTTTCAGAATGCACAACAGCGTGATGATGGTAAAGAGAACGATGAAGAAAATTTCTCCGCGTTTAATATAACGGGTAAACCAGTAATACACCACCCCGATCACTACAAACAAAATGTTCACCGCAAAAATCAGCGACGACACGTTGATGAAATTGAATAAAGGAAAATCGGTTTCATTGCGCCAGATGATGTTATAAATAATACAAACAAATGTTGCTGCAATACCTACAAATAATCCTGTAAGTAAGGCTTTGGAAAAAGGAGTGAGGTAGGATGATCGCATAACCGCATGTTTTAAAAGTGAATAGATCAAAAACAAGGCGGTTTCTTCAGGTTACTAAATATTGCAAAAAACAGGTTCGGTACTGCAAAGATACAGTTCAATGTGCAAAAAATATTGCGCATACAATGTTTTTATAATAATTTTGCGCCCATGCCCGCGAATACCTGCGACCTGCAATCTTGCTTTTTATGCAAGTATGTATTACCCGATTGGAAAGAAGCTGTAGCGGTTAAAAAGAAGACCATTTCATTTAAAAAAGGGGCTGTTATTTTCAAAGAAGGCGATCCCGTTGAAGGTATTTTCTTTTTAACGCAGGGCGTGGTAAAAGTGTACAAACATTGGGGTGAACAGCGGGAACTGATCATACGGTTTGCAAAAGCCGGTGATGTATTAGGGCTCCGTGGTTTTTGGGGCAAACCGGATTATCCGGTATCAGCTACCTGTATCGAGGATGCGAGCGCCTGCTATATTCCCGATCGATTCCTGGAAGCTACCCTACAAACCAACCCTGCATTTACCTTTCGATTGCTGCAATTATATGCCGGCGAATTGCATAAGGCCGAAAAGCGTATGCGCGACCTGGCCCTCATGGAAGTAAAAGGAAGAATAGCCCTTGTATTGCTGGAAATACAAAGCCTGTTTGGTACAGATGACGATCACTATATCAAACTGCCTGTAACCCGCCAGGATATTGCTTCCTATGCCGGCACCACCTACGAAACAGTGTTTAAATTCTTTACCGACCTGGTAGCACAACAGATCATATCAACCAATGGCAAACGTATTCGAATAAACGATACGGCAGCCCTGGAAAAATTTGCTTCCTGATAGTAAGCGCAGCACAGAAAAATTTATTGAGAACAATGGATCACGCAGAAAAACATGCAACGGGACGTATACCTATTTCTATCTCCCTCGACGAAAATTTGAGTCGCCACAACATGCACCAGCAGCCCTTTGCCGATAAAAAACGGCTGGCATATATGGCGGTGCTGGCGGTGGCGGTGGCGGCCTGTATCAGTATCGTGGCCAAGGCTTTGGTGTACCTCATCAACCTCATCACCAACCTGTCGTTTCACCACCATTGGTCTGTTGAAGAAGGAAGCCCCGCCACGCATCAGTATGGCATTTTTGTGATCGTTATTCCCGCCATCGGCGGATTGATTGTGGGGCTGATGGCTTTGTATGGCCATCGCGCCATACGGGGACATGGCATTCCCGAAGCCATGGAGCAGATACTTACCAACAACAGTAAGATTCGCCCCTCCATTACCTACCTGAAACCGCTGTCGTCGGCCATATCCATTGGTACCGGCGGACCCTTCGGCGCCGAGGGACCCATCATTGCCACCGGCGGTGCATTTGGTTCCACCATCGGGCAATTGTTGCGCATCAGTTCGCACGAAAGAAAAATATTGCTTACCTCCGGCGCCACGGCCGGTATGAGCGCCATATTCGGCAGTCCTGTGGCCGCCATTTTTTTGGCTATTGAATTATTGTTGTTTGAATTTTCGCCCAAATCTATGATACCGGTTGCCCTGGCCTGTATCACCGGTGCAGCCGGCCATCATTTGTTTTTTTCAGCCGGGCCGGTATTTCCTGCGCCTGCCATGGAAGCGGCCTCTAACAGCGCGCTGGCGGCTTATAGCGCCATTGGCATATTGATCGGTCTGCTGGCGGCGGGTGTTACCAAGGTGGTATATCTTATAGAGGATGCTTTTGAAAAGCTGCCCGTTCACTGGATGTGGTGGCCTGCCATTGGCGGGCTGGTAGTAGGTGTGGTGGGGTATTTTGCCCCCCATACTTTAGGCGTAGGCTATGATAATATCACCCATGTCATGTCGGGTCAAATGACCCTGCAGGTGATCCTCACCCTGGCCATCATGAAATTTATTTCCTGGTCTATAGCCTTGGGCAGCGGCACATCGGGCGGTACCCTGGCGCCTTTGTTGACCATTGGCGGAGCGGCCGGCGCCGCGCTGGGTAGTGGCGCCGTGGCCCTGTTTCCAAACGCAGAGGTTCAGGTACCTATGGCTGCCTTAATAGGTATGTCGGCCATGTTTGCCGGCGCCAGTCGGGCATTACTTACCTCCATCGTATTTGCCATTGAAACAACCGGACAGGAAAATGCCCTTCTGCCTTTGCTGGCTGCCTGTATTGCCGCCTACCTGGTATCGTATTTCCTGATGGATAATACCATTATGACGGAGAAGATCGCGCGCCGGGGTGTAAAAACGCCGGACATTTACCAGCCCGATGTGTTGGAAAAGATTACCGTGCAACAGGTATTGTCCGATGCCTCAGTAATAGGCGCCGATACCACATTGAAAGAAGTGCGTAGCTGGCTGAAGCAGGAGCATGAGCACCAGCACAACTATTATATTGTGGCCAATAAAGACGGGGCTTTCAAAGGCATCGTCAGCAGTTCCAATATATTCAGCATGCACCACGATGTGCATCAAACCACCGAATCGCTCATTAAAAGAAAACCCGTGGCGGTTACGCCCCGCGATACTTTAAGAACGGCCGTGCACCTGATGGCCCGGGAAAATGTGGATGTGTTGCCGGTGGTAGATGCCATGAACGGTACGGTGCTGGGTGTATTATCGTATGCCGATGTATTATCGGGCTACCGACAGGTGGCGGAGGAAGGGAAGGAAGTGGTGAGTATTTCATTAAAAAGAAGGACCCTGAAAATTTTACTGCACAGAAAAAAAGGGCTGGCTGTGTTGCGGCGCAGCGCCAAAGAAGAAAACGCTGGTTAAGGGATTCTTAAAATTGCCGGGAGGCTACAACAGGATGACATCGGAAATCTTCTAATGGGTGTAAAAAACCTGTAGACAATGAAACGTAGACATATTTTGTGGAGTATTCTCCTGCTGGCGGCGTTTCAGTTCGGCTATGCCCAATCCGATAAGAATGGCAGGCAGGATAAAGAAACCATTACAACAGAAAAAATAAAAGATATACTGGAATCGCAGGACTTCACTTTCCAGGCGCAGCGTATGAACCCCATGCGAGGTGGTGTGCGCTACCTGATGGGTGGGTATGACCTGCGTGTATCGAAAGATCAGCTAAGATCGTTCCTGCCTTATTTCGGCCGCGTGTATATGATGCCGATGACACCTGCGGAGGGACCGCTTCGTTTTGATTCGAGGGATTATGTGTATGAGGTGAAAGAAAAAGGTAAGGGTTCCTGGGAAGTGTTGATCAGTCCGAAGGATGTGCATACCGTGCAGCAATTGCGGCTTACCATTTATGACAATGGGAATGCCAGTCTTTCGGTGCAGACGACGAACCGGCAGCCAATATCTTTTGACGGGTATATTACTGCGTAGCCCCGCCCCGGGGTTGCACCCGGGGTTACCAATTGGGCGATCCCTCCCGCCTACACCAGGCTTCGGTGAAGCGAGGCGGAACAAATAATGCGGCTTGCGGTATTTGGGGAAACTTCTAATTAAAAACTTTCTTTTCCGTCAGGTATTTCCAATACCGGCGGGGCATATGCTGAATGTGCAGTTTTGTATTTTTCCGCGCGCCGATGTTGACGCTGGTGAAATATTGCTTCCAAAGTTTCTGACACAACGCTTCTTCTGCGTCATACATCCCGGCTTCCCCTGTAAAATGTATGGAAACGGGCATTACCTGTTCCATATCGTAATACAATCCGTATTTTCTTCTGGCATCATATATCACCCACAGTTGATCGGCATAGCGCTCCTGGAAATGTTTTTTAATAAGGGGCAGCACGTCAAAATCAGGTTCAATAACAGCGTAGTATAACCCATCGGCGGTGCGTTGAAAGCGAATAAATGCTTCCATGCGGTGCTTTTCGCGGTGTACCATTTTAGCGGTTTGTGTGATGGTGAGCACGGCGGGGTGGCCGAAATGTTGTTCTATGGAAGTGGGTGATGAAAAAGCATAATGCATGTATTGTAGCAAGGCATTTTCTATATCCTGTTTTTCGGATAGATAGGTTTTATACAATTGTTCCAAGGCGTTAGCTGAAAGCCGTTGCTGCAAGCCCTTCCATACCCTGGCAGCTTTGCTTTCGTTTGTAGTTACTTCATGCGCCTTATCATAAATGTTTTTCTGGTAATTGGTTTGGTGCGCAAAGTACGCATCGGTAAACCGGTATTCATACACTTCGAATACAGCGGTTAAAAATCCTTCAAAACTGCCGTCATACACTACCAACTGCATTTAAAACAATTTTATTTGGGGAGAAAAATTAGTTGCATACTTAGTTTTACCCAGCGAAAGAATTTGTTGTTTGATGGTGGCCGCTGAAAGATCACGTCTTTCATAATCACTGCTGTTACAGGTAATGAAATACCGCGCTTTGGTAATACTGATGCCTATCTTTTTAAGATGTTCCCAGTTCAGTTTATGGTATGTTCTTGCTGCACATATTTTTTCGGCAGAAGCCACACCAATACCGGGTACCCGCATTATCATTTCCTTATCGGCCTTATTAATATCCAGAGGAAACCAATGCATATTACGCAAGGCCCAACTTAATTTGGGATCTATATCCATATCCAGCAACGGATGTTCACGGTTTACAATTTCGTTCACGGTAAATCCATAATACCGTAACAACCAATCGGCCTGGTATAACCGGTTTTCCCGTACTATGGGCACTGGCGTTCCTATCGAAGGAAGCCGGTTATCGGTGCTGATGGGTACATAGCCCGAATAATACACACGGCGCATATTGAACCGTTTGTAAAACTGGTCGGCAATATGCAATATCTGGAAATCGGTTTCGGGTGTGGCACCAATCACCATTTGTGTACTTTGCCCGGCCGGTGCAAATCGCGGTGTTGTTTTCAGCTGTTTTTTTTGCGCTTCATGTTCCATTATGGCATTCTTCAAATATTGAATGGGCCTGATCATATCTTCCCTTCTCTTATCGGGCGCCAGTAATTGCAGACTTTGCTCGGTGGGCATTTCGATATTTACGCTCAGGCGGTCGGCCCATAAACCCGCTTCTTTTACCAGCTCATCGCTGGCGCCTGGAATGGTCTTGAGATGAATATAACCGTTAAAGCGGTGTTCGGTGCGCAGTTTTTTGGCAATCAATACCAGCCTTTCCATGGTATAATCGGCATTGGAAAAAATGCCTGAGCTCAGAAACAAACCTTCGATATAATTGCGGCGGTAAAAATGAATGGTCAAATCCACCACTTCCTGAACGGTAAAGGCAGCCCTTTTGATATCGTTGCTTCTACGGCTGACGCAATAGGCGCAGTCGTAAATGCAATGGTTGGTGAGCAGAATTTTTAACAGGGAAACACAACGGCCGTCTTCTGTATAAGCATGACAGATACCATTGCCCGTGGTTCCCAATCCTTTGTTGTGATTGCTGCGGTTGCTGCCGCTCGATGCACAGGATACATCATACTTGGCTGCATCTGCCAGTATGGATAATTTTTCCACAACCTTCTCCTCACTAATCATCATTAAACAAATATACTAAAAATATTAGTATATTTAGGGATTGTAAAACCATTGCCATGAAACGGTTCCTGTCGTCATTATGCTTGCTGATGGCGTTCCATACCGTAATTGCTTAAACAAATCATCAGCCATGACTTACCAGGTAAGATACATCAGTGTGTCTGTTAATAAGCCCGCTAACGATGTGTACCAGTTTGCTTCCAACCCCGAAAATTTTCCCAAATGGGTGGCTTTTATTCAATCGATCAGAAAAGAGGGGGATTTTTGGGTGGCTGAATCGGGCCTGGGAAATATCAAAATAAAATGGGCGCCGAAAAATGAGTGGGGTATCCTGGATCATTATGTAACCCTTCCCAACGGGGAAACCGTGTATAATCCTATGCGGGTCATCTCCAATAACAACGGCAGTGAATTTATATTCACGTTGTTCCGGATGCCAGGAAGGTCGAAGAAAGCGTTTAATGAAGATGCACAGGCGGTAACGGCAGACCTGAACAAATTGAAGGAAATTATGGAGCAATGATACGGATACACGTCATAAGCTAATTTCCTCATCAACATTTTATGCATAGCCATCGGCATCACTTTTCCATGCCGATGTTACGCCCATATTTCAACCAAATACTCAACAGTTCCGTGGCGCCCTTCACCCTGATGGGTTATGGCAAATGGCTGCTGGTACTGGCATTGGTAATCATGGTTGGATTTATTGCCGGGCATTTACCCGGCCTTTGTGCTGAGTTCTTCCCATATTGTTCATGTGGTGAAGGGTAAGATCGATGTCGCCAAAGGCGGGCTTACCTTGAGGAAGGGTTTGTTGGTCGTTCAATTCAGTTTATCCATCATCATTTTTATCAGCGCGCGTATGGAGGCCATCCGAAACGAGGCGGCCACGGTAGCCGGTGTGCGCAGCGCTACGGTATCGTTTGAAGTACCCGACCGTATGCCGCCCAACGCCATCGACCTGTTCCGCGATGGCACAAAGGATATCACCGCACGCCAACCCGGTAAAAAGCCTGAGAACGGAATAACTACTGGTAATTCACCAGCCATTTTACGCCATAGGGATCGATGAGCATACCAAAATAACCGCCCCAAAACACTTTGTCGAGCGGCATCAGCACCTGGCCTTTTTTGGCCAAACCATCAAACAGGCTCCTTGCTTCCGCTTCGCTGTTCGGGTGCAGCGACAGCGAAAAGGCATTGCCTGCCACATAAGCACCGCCCATAAATTCCATATGATCGTTGCCCATGAGGGTGCCATGTGGTGTTTCCAGGGTTACATGCATCACTTTCTTTTTGTCTGCATCGGGCATTTGTTCGCCGTGCGGAGTACCACCAAAACGCTGAATTGTTTTTATGTCGCCACCCAGTACCGATTTGTAAAAATTGAATGCTTCTTCCGTATTGCCGTTGAATGTTAAATATGCTACTATCATATCTCAGTATTTTGATACTAAGTTAAAGTAGCCCCTGCGCATGGCCTTGTAAAAATCGGAAGTCAGTTGCGGTAAAAAGCCTTTCCGAATTCGTTTTTCAGCTGTATAATCCTGGAGGGTGCAAAGCCGGTATACCGCTTGAAGTTTTTAATGAAATGCGATTCGTCGTGGTAGTGATCGAAAAAATGCTTGTGGTTGAAAAAGTGAACGGGGTTGGCCATCATGGCCTGGTAATGCCGCTGGAAGCGGATGATGGAGCTCAAATTCTTTGGGCTCATGCCCAGCCGGCTCCCGAATTTCATATTCAGCCAGCGGCTGGAATAACCCGTTTGTCTTTCCAGCTCGTTCACCCGAATACCACCCGCCGTTCGTATCATTTGTTCTACGCAATATTCAAACAGGCTATCTTTTTCGGTGCGTTGATACAAAGAAAATAAAAACCGCTGTAGTATGTTGACCTTGCCCTCCACCAGCTGCACCTCCTGCAATTTTTCTTCCAGCCTGCGTGCCTGCCCTGGCAACAGGTTGGTAAGGTATTGCAGCTGGTTGCTGATATCACTAAGATTGAAATGAAAAAAGCGATAGGCGCCAGCCGCAGTAAATTCAACACCCACCGTGCCTACCGGCCCATCGTTGGCGGCATCTACAATACTGGGATGGCCCGACATACCTACCAATGCAATCTGGTTGGTATTGGCCAGGTGCAGCTTGTTGTTCATTTTCCCCACCAGCCCGTTACGAAAGGGGATCACCATTAGCAGCCTGCCATTGGGCACCACCAGTTTCATATCATCGGCCGGCATGGGTGCCGGGCTTTCGAACGACCAGATTTTATGGATATTGCCTTTTAATACAGGCAATACCTGGTATGTACGAAATTGAATATCCATAGGCTAATTTACGGCATAATTGGCGTTGCGGGGTGGCTCAGTAAAAGAACTGCTCCAGCACAATCTTACCGTTTTTCACCTCATACACCATCAGCTCATGTATCTGTATCCTTCCATGTGGCCGAACAGTAATATCCTTTTCCCTGGTAACTACAAAATGATTGCCGGTAACCAGCGGCGCAATGGTGTACAAGTGATGTACGGCTTCTACCCGGCTTAAAAATTCCTTTCCTTTGTTCAGCACCGATGCCTTGCCGGCAGCATTTTTGAAATAGGGAGAATGTTCATGTTCTATACTCCTTACATCGCCTGCAAAAAATGCCTCCTGTATCTCAGCCCATTTTTCCTGTTGGGCCAGCTCGTGAAAGCGGTCGGCCACTTGTTGTGTTGTCATAACCATTTTTTAATAGCACAAAATTATGGTCCGCATAAGGCATGTACCGGGTGGTAAATAGACTTTGTAGCAGGGCGATTTAGACAATAAAAAAGCCCCGTAAAAACGGGGCCATTTCAAAGTATAGCCAAACTGATTACCGGGTTACAAGTGCCCTTAGGCGATCAGTATCCTGTATTTGTTCGTAGCTAAAGGGTATTTCTTTGGTAAAACCCGATTTGCGTACCAGGGCCCTGCCTTCAATACGTACCATCACTTCTTTCTTTTTATAAATATCATGCTGGTTTTTGATGGCGCTGATGTTGTCTATCTTCAACAATACCGGTAATATAAACTCCGAGCGTTTTCTCACCTGAACTTCCTCATCCAATTCAAAAGTGCCCAGATAGGAATTGTCGATGTACACATCGCCCCTGGCAGAAGATAATTGTATCCCGAAATTATTTGGATTATAGTAAATGAGTTTGGCGCCGGCTGTTGTTTTTAACAAACCTGTTTCAAGAAGACGAACATCGCTGAAATCGCGGACTTCAGGCTGACTGATGTCTTTGGCATTGTTACAGGCTGTTGCAAATAAAATTATCCCCGCCAACATGGTTGTAAAGATTTTCATGATTATCGATTTTGGTATCCTTTGGAAGGGAAAGCACCAGGCCGGTTTAAGTTAAACAATCATAAAAACCGTTATTTAACAAGGTTTTGACTTAACTGCCTCAAAAAACTCCTTGTTTTCAGGGATTGGCTGCCTATGCGCTTTCCTGGAAATTTGCTTTTGTCCCATCAATTGATACAGTATGAGATCCATAACTATTGCTACCGTTAGATTTGTTCTTGTTGTAACGGGCGCCCCGGGTCGTATGGCACGGGGAAATCTATTTGGATTCGGTAAACGCCTGTTGTTACATTTGTGAATCATAACAGTGCCGAACATGACCAGAAAGAGCCGCGTAACGGTAATACTTGTTGTTCTTCTTAATGCCATAAATGGGTTATCCTTTGGGCAAAACCGTGATCCTGTTGAGCGTTATACCGATAGCATACTAAAATGTATTCATCAGTCCGCCGCAGACAGCCAACGATTTGAACAATACCTGCAACTCAGCCTGTACTGGAGCGACCTGGATACAGCGCGGGCATTCGAATACCTGACAGCCGCAAGGCATACGATCAGCAACAAACCTTCGAATTTTCAGCGGGGGCTTTTATACCTGTTTCGCGCCAATATCATTTTCTCTCATGACATGGCGCTTGCGAAAAGTTTATATATGTCGGCAGACAAGCTCCTGGCGAAATACAAAACCCCCGCCGCCTATAAATACCGCGCAAAGGTCTGGAACAATTACGGCATCCTGTACCAGATTGGAGACAGCGCAGACAGATATATGGATATCATCATCCACCAGGCCATCCCTTATGCGCGCCTCGCCGGCGACAGCGTGGCCGTTGGAAACGGTTTGCTGAATATTGGTTCGCTGTTTGCTAATGAAAGCAATTTTGAGCAAGCCGACCGGTATTACCGGGCAGCCATGCACACGTTCTCGAAACTACCTGGTTGCGAGGAAAGTAAGCTGACTGTGTTTGTGTACGCTTCCAAGATGGCGATTATGACCCGGCAGTTTTCACAGGCAAGGATTTATCTTGACAGTGCCGCTTTGGTGCTGCAACAAATTCCCCATTCTAATTTTGCTGCGTATCATTATCGTAATGAAGGGGTTTATTGGCGTCATATGCGCCAATATCGAAAGGCGCTGACCATACTAAGGCGGGCGATTGAATATGCCAAACGAATGAATGACATGCGTATACTCCGCGATGTCTATTTTGAAATATATGCGGCCTTTCGCGATGCCGGCGACTACCGGAATGCCAAAAAAAACCTGCAGATAGCCAATCAATACTACCAGGGAGCAACCATGCATGACCGTTTGCTACACATGCGTGAAATGGCTGTAACTGAATACAAGCTGGGTAACCTGGATGCTGGTTTCAGGTTGATGGAAGCCTATGCGTTGGGAAAAGACACTTTACAGGAACGCAATATAGCGCTTAAAATTATTGAGCTGGAGAAAAAGTATAAATCGGTAGAAAAAGAAAATGAAATATTAAAACTGCAGCAGGTGAATAACCAGCAGTTACAAACCATCAACACCAACCGGCTGTGGATGACCATGTTGCTGGCAGCCCTGACAGTTGCCGTGATCATCACCTTTTTTTCCTGGAAGCTGGCCAAAAGCAACAGTAAAACTTTATTTCATAAAGAGCAGTTGCACGAGCAGGCCTTAAAAGCCCTGAAACAGCAGGAGCAGTTAAATTTGTACCGGGCAGTAATGGATGTGCAGGAAGAAGAACGTAACCGTATAGCACGCGATCTGCATGATGGCCTTGGAGGTTTACTGGCAGGCGTTAAACTACGGCTGGCTATGATCATTACAAAAAACCGCGCGGAAAATAATGCACTGAACGCACCGGTACGTGCTGCAATTGACGAACTGGATAATTCGGTGAATGAACTGCGTCGCATTGCACGTAACATGATGCCCGAAGCGCTCTTATACAATGGACTTGGTCCGGCGCTTGCCGATTTGTGTAATTACCTGGATGCACCTGCCACGGCTGTGAAATTCCAGGGCATTGGATTGAAAACTTCCTATCCCCACGATGTACTCATTGGTGTTTATCGCATTGTACAGGAATTGCTCAACAACGCCGTAAAACACGCGCAGGCTTCGCAAATCATTGTGCAATGCAGTGATGGTGATAACCATCTCTTCCTTACCGTGGAAGACGATGGCCGGGGTTTTGTTTATGAAGACAAGACCAAAAGAGGCCTGGGATTAAAGAATATAGAAAACAGGGTAGCCCTGTTGAAAGGCAGGATAGAAGTTGAATCAAAAATTAACCAGGGAACTACTGTAAACATTGAAATACCCGTTGATTATGGAACAGATCATTAAACTGATAGTGGTGGACGACCACCCGGTTGTATTGCAGGGGTTTGCCTATATGCTTCAAGACATTCCGGACATACGTATGCTGGCTCAATTTACCAGTGCCCAATCTGCAATTGACTTTCTTGAAAAGGAGCAGGTAGACGTAGTATTGCTGGACATTAATTTGCCGGATATTCATGGTATTGAAGCATGCAGACAAATCATTCAGAAAAGTCCCGGTACAAAAATAATTGCCATCAGCAATATCAATGAACTAAGCATCATTCAGCGCATGCTGGATAGCGGTGCTTCAGGTTACCTGCTAAAAAATTGCACGGCCGAGGAAGTGATCTCCTGTGTGAACAGCGTAATGGCAGGCATAATAGGTGTAAGCGAAAGTGTAAAGAAGGTGTTGAGCAGGCACCGTTCAGTGGAGCTTCCGGTAATAACAAGACGCGAGCAGGAAGTGCTGGCGTTGCTGGCCCAGGGTTTGAGTTCAGCAGAAATAGGCGCCAAAATCTTCATCAGCCCGTTAACAGTGGAAAGCCATCGAAGAAATCTTTTACAAAAGTTTAAGGTCACCAATGTGGCAGCCCTGGTTTACCGGGCGATGGAACTGAAATATTTATAATTCATTCCATACATCTTTTGCAAATTGTTCCAGGGAAGGATCGCGGGCGCCCATTAACAGTAACACGCAATTATTGGTTAAATGCGGCCGGGCGGTTTTTAGAAAGTCCTTACGGTTTTCCACAAAAAAGGCCGGTTTGTTCAATGCTTTCAGGTCGTTGATAAGATCGTTGGCAGAAATATCTTTCACCGCTGTGCCGCCGGCATAAAAAATTTCACTCATCCATATCTCGTCTTCGGGGCGCAGCACATTGGCAATTTCATGTACAAAATCGCTGCGCAAAAAACGGGTAGGGCCGTATCCATGCGGTTGAAACCAGGCGATCACTTTAGGCGCAATGGGCTGGCAGGCCTGTATGGCGGCGGCGCATTTTACGGGGTTGTGGGCAAAATCGTCTATCACCCAAACTCCCTGTTTATTCCCCAATACCTGGTGACGGCGGTAAATACCTTCATACCGGCTCAACGATTCGGCGGCAGTAGTGAGTGGCACTCCGGCCCGGGCGGCAATGGCTGTAGCTGCCAGGGCATTTTCCATATTGTGTTTGCCTACCAGGTTTAATGAGAAGGGCACGCCGTTCACTTTTAAAGAAATCGTTAAGCCTTGTTGGGTGAAGTCGGTAGCCATATAACCCGCTTCATTGCCGTTCCAGGAAAAATCCTGCTTAATGGATTGTGAGAATTTGGCGGCCAGCGGATGTGATTGGTTGACGACAAATATTTTTGAGTTCTCTTTAAACACCTGGAATATATCGAGCAGTGTGCCTATTTCTTTATGATCCTTATCTATATTCAACAACAATCCTATCTCAGGTTTGTACTGCACAATGGAGCCGTCGCTTTCATCGGCTTCTATCACCAGCCATTCACCCGCGCCCACTTTGGCATTGCCGATCTTTCCCTGCTTGATAATACTCATCAAACCCGCGCCACTGATAATGCTTGGCTGCAGCCCTGCATATTCCAATATATCAAACAACATGGCCGTAGTAGTACTTTTACCGCTGGTACCCCCAACGGCTATCGTTTTATTACTGGCGGCAATAAGGGCCAGTAACTCGGAACGTTTGATGATGGGAATATTCAGTTGTCTGGCCTTTTGCACTTCGGCCACGGTATCTTCTACCGCGGCAGAAACCACTACCAGGTCGGTTGTTCCGGTAATACCATGGGCATCCTGCACATAACAGGCTATGCCCTCCGCCTCCAGTTTGGCTTTTGTTTCGTTGTATTCGCCGGGTTTAAAAAAACGGTCGCTGCCGGAAACATTTTTTCCAATGCCTTTCAGATACTGGGCAATGGCGCTCATACCACTACCGGCTATGCCTATAAAGAACGGGTTATTGAAATCCCGGATAGAAGAGATCATATTGCAAATAAAGAAATTTGCTGCAACTTTTTGCTTTTTTGCCAGGCTGTTAATAAAAAGAAAACCCGTATAAACATGTTATACGGGCGCTTCGTCGTTTAAGAATAATAGGTGCCTACATGTCAGAGCTGCTTCATAATACATTAGGCTGAAACTATACTTCCAATACTGATAGCTATGATCACTATATCTATGAATATACTGGTTACAAATACGGGTATCGTGATCTTTGTTGGCAGGGCAGCCAGGTTGGTGATAAGCGATGCCCCCATGGCGCCTATAGCGGTTGCCCATAATGCAATGCTGTTACTTCCCATGGCTACGCATAATACGGTGATGGGGGTAATTACACATCCATGAGCGGCAAGTATGGCGGCCAGCCATCCATATTGATGTTTTTGCTGGCTTTCGCACCAGGCAATAAACCGTGATATTATTGATTGTCTTGATCCATCTCCGTAGCCGGTATGATAGGTCTGTTGTAAAGTTTCCATAAACTAAAATCTTGAAGCACAAAATTCACCATTCACCCATAGCTTATGTATGACGCTGATTAAAGAAAAAATTGATTTTAGTCAGTTTTTTCCTGCACCAGGCTCATTGCTGAAATGATGTGATAAGTTTAGATTTGGTTAAAACAGATTGCCATGATCATTCAACTTGCAAAAAACAGGTTAATTGGAGAGGTGAGGGAAGAATTTGCCAATGGATATCCTTTTCTCAGACTTGATTTTTATAAAAATGCCCATGGAAGACCGGGTGCTTCCGTAAAGCAAAAACTGAATAAACTGGCCACCCTGGCCAATGCAGGCTTACGCCACGAAGGAGAGATAGAGATCCGCGACAGCATGACGGTAAGGGAACTGGAAGGAAAACTGCGCAAACAATTCGGCCTGCTGGTACAGGTAGCGCGTAAATCGGGAAAGGTATGGCTACAAACCACCAAATCAGACGACTGGACACTGCAGCAACAAAACGAACGTGGGCGGGAATTGTGTGCGCCTATTGAAAAAGACCTGATGCCCGGTCCCATCGATCCGGATTAGTACAATAAGTTGTTCAGCTTATCGATATTGGCAATGGATATTTTTCCTGATTTAATCTCGATCAGCTTCTCGGCCTTGAAATCGCTCAGGGTTCTGATCAGCGATTCGGTAGCGGTACCCACATATTGGGCTATGTCTTCACGGGATATTTCAATGGGTTTGTCGCCACCAAATTTTCCGTGAATATCCACCAATGCCCGGGCCACTCTTTTTCGTAATGAACTGTAGGCCAGGTTCAGCAACCTTTCTTCCTTTTCCTTTACGTTCTGGGTAATAATGCGTATGAATTTGGCGGCAATATTGATATCGCTGTAGATCATCTGCAAAAAATCTTCTTTGGGTATTTGCATGATCTCCGAGTCTTCGAGTATCAGGGCCGAGTCGTCGTAATTTTTGTCTTCTATCAAAGCAGTATACCCCATAAAATCGCCGGGGCTGTACAAATCGGTGATGTATTCCTTGCCATCGGGGTGCACTTTGAAACCTTTTACCTTACCCTTCGACAGGTAGTACAGGTATTTCGGTCGTTTGCCTTCCTGGTAAAGGGTTTGTTTTTTCCGATAGGTCTCCACATCAAACTGGTCGGTGAGCGTGGTCAATAAACCGGAATCCCTGATGTCTTTAATGAACTGGTTCACGCCCTGTGCTGAGGAAGTGTATTTCTGTTCCAGGATCTCGGCTTTTCTCAGCCGCGTTTCAATGGCATTCAACAGCTCAATATCATCAAAAGGTTTGGTAATATAATCATCGGCGCCCATTTCCATACCCTTTCGAAAATCGGTGCGCTCGGTTTTTGCGGTCAGGAAAATAAAAGGTATGTTTTGTGTATCGGCGTTCTTTCGCAACAAATGCAATACGCCATAGCCATCCAGCTCGGGCATCATAATGTCGCACACAATCACCGATGGCTTTTCCTTTATGGCCAGATCCACACCCTGTTTGCCGTTTTCGGCGGTAAAGGTCTTATAACCGGCCAGCTCCAATATTTCGGCGGTATTGTCTCTTATGTCGGGATTGTCGTCGATGACCAGAATCGATTTCATTGTTGATGATTATTTACTGGTATGGTAAATGTAATGGTGGTGCCTTTGTCCAGTTCGCTTTGCACATGTATATCGCCTTTCAGTAAATCGAGATATCTTTTCACAATGTGCATGCCCAAACCGGTTCCCTGTATATTGGTGGCATTCTTCCCCCTGAAAAACGACGAGAACAAATGTTCCTGGTCGGCCGGGGAAATACCAATGCCGCTGTCTGCTACCGACACTTCGGCCCGGCCATCATGAATGGCGCTTTTGATCACCACCTTTGTACCCTCGCCCGAAAATTTGATGGCATTGGTGATGAGGTTGATCATGATATTCTTCAACAGCTTTTTATCGGAACAGGCAGCGCTGTCACCGGTATGATCGTATACAAATTCCTGCCCGTTCTTCAGCAATCCTTTCAGGGCTTCAATGGTATCGCTGATCAGCTCCTTCAAATCAAAGTCGCCATATTGGGCTACCACCTTGCCTTCATCCAGCCTGCCCAGGCTCAGAAAATCTTCCAGTATATCGTTCAGGTGTTTAACCGATTCCTTGATGCGGTTAATATGTTTATCGCGTTTATCCTGTTCATGGGCGCCCGTATACCTGGCCAGTAGCGAGGCCGAAGACAATACAGTACTTAAAGGCGTACGAAACTCATGGGAGGCCATCGATACAAAACGGCTCTTTATTTCGCTCAGTTCTCTTTCCTTGTCCAGGGCTTCGCTTAATTCTTTCTGCGATTCTTCCAGCTTCAGCAAGGCTTCTTTTAAAATGATGGTTCTTTCTTCCACCTTGGCTTCCAGGCTCATATTCAGTTTACGAATATCGCTGGTTACCCGCTCCAGTTCTTTTTGCTGGCGCAGCATATTCTCTTCTATCTGTTTGCGAAAAGTAATATCGATGATAAAGGCTATTACAAACAGTTCATCATTGCGGCGGTAATGGCTCAGGCTCACTTCTACCGGAAAATCGGTGCCGTCTTTCTTGCACGCGTACAGGTCGCGACCATGCCCCATTACCCGGTTTTGAGGGTTCTGGTAAAATTCCTGGCGCAATTGTTCGTGTTTGGCGCGCACATGTTGCGGTATTAATATTTCGATGGTATTGCCAATCAATTCGCTTTTGTCGTAGCCAAAGGTTCTTTCGGCGGCAGGATTCACCAGCACGATCTTTCCCTGGTGGTCGGTAAGAATAATCCCTTCTGTAGCATTCTCAAACAGCGATATCATGTGCGTGGCATCCACTTGCATACTAAATCCGTATTTCCTTTTTTTCTAACATTGATCCAGGCAATAAAGTTAATCAATTGAGGCATTACTTCAGGGACAGCATTTCCTTTTCCATGGCAATGGCTTTGGGAAACAGGATGTTCGCCTCCAGGTGCACATGCTGCACCAGATCATTGTCCAGCTCTTTCAGCCGGTGCAGCGACACCTTATGGGTAATACAGGCATTGACGGGTGGTGTGTAATTATTGGTCAGGTCCCTTAACCGGTGCAGGTATTTCGATATCTGCCCATGCGCCTGGTCCATCATATTCTCAATGGGTTTGCGCAGGGTGCGCACCAGCAGGGCTGCATAAGGTTCATGGTTCAGGTAGGCATGGCCTACCTGTTTTATGTAGGGGAAAATGATCCGTTCTTCCTGCTCCAGCTGGGGTATCAGCCCATCCCGAAGTGCAAGCAGGTCGTCCAGCAGTTCTATAAGGTAGGGATATTTTGATTTATGCCCCTCCACAAAACGGGTCACCGCATCGATGATATCCGGGAATTCATGAGCCAGGTATGCGTGATGCACGTTTACGATATAGTCTATCAGGAAATCGATATTCCAGTTATTGAAGTTGATGGAACTCGACAACTGGATGGTGCGAAGTGAATCGACCAGTTCTTTTTTAACCGTTTCAATATCAAGACCGCGTATCTCGCAGGCTGTTTGCAGGGACAGCTTGCCACCACAGCAGTAATCGATTCCATATTTACGGAAAACGCTGGAAGTACGGTAATCCTGGATCACGATGTCGGTTACTAAACTGTTGTTCTGTATATCGAAGCTATTCAAAAACATATTCTGGTTAAATCAACAATAATAATGGATAGTCTTTTGGAAAAAAATGATTATAATCAGTCTGCCGGCTGATTATAATGTGGTGATGCTTTTTATAAAATCGGGCTGGCCGGCGTGTAGCAGGTCGCCAATGGTGGTGCTGGTAAAAAGCGCCAGCAGCTCCGCCTTATACGCTTCCATTTTATGGTGAAGGGGGCAGGGATAGTCGGCATTGCATTTCACCAGGCGCAGCAGGCAATTGTTGAATTGCGCATCGCCGTTGGTAATGGTAATAAGATCGAATAAGGGCGTAGACAAGGTTTTTTCATTCACCGACAAACCGCCATAGGGGCCTTTGGTAGAGTTGAGGATACCATGCTTGACCACTTTATTCATTACCTTACTGAGGAAATGTTTGGGTACACACAATTCCCTGGCTATTTCATCCACCTGTATTCTTTGTTTCTGATTACAGGTCAATGCTACATATAAGATACCCCTTAAGGCATATCCAAACGATTTAGAGAAAAACATAGGTCTGCACTTGGAAGGCCAAATCTATCCCGGCCTGATATGGCAGCAGGTGACCAAAATCATATTAGCCATTGCCTTTTGTCAGCCGCCAGGCTACAACCGTAAAATACTTTTGTCTCATAAAAGATATCCATGTCTTTTATTAGTTAACCCACAATTGAACACAATGAAATTAACATCGAAGCTCGCTTCCGCCTTAGTTATTACGGGACTTTTTATAGGGGCCTGTAACAGTGAACAAAAAACCGAAGAAAATACTGATACGTCGCAGGGTGCACCCACCGAACAAGCCGAGACCCATGGACCGGAAATAAAACCCGGCGATGTGCAACTGACCACTCCCCTGAACCAGGAATGGGTGAAAAACGGGAAGGGCATCTATGACCTCAAATGTCAAAGCTGCCACAAATTATCCGATGAACGACTGGTAGGTCCGGGATGGAAAGGGATAACCGAACGAAGAGAACCGCACTGGATCATGAACATGATAACCAATGTAGATATGATGCTTGAAACCGACCCCGAGGCGCAAAAGCTGTTGGAGCAATGCCTGGTACGCATGCCCAACCAGAATATTTCGAAAGAAGAATCGCGCCAGATACTGGAGTTTATGCGGTCGAATGACGGCGTCAAATAAACACCGGCAATACATCTCTTCATTTAAATAAACAAAGTATATGAAACTGTATAATTTCAAAACCGGCCCGGTTTTGATACTGGCAGCGGCTTGCCTACCCTGGATCTCAGGTTGTAAACCCAAAACTGCACAATCTGCAGCCCTGGGCGATGCGGCCAAAACTTATGTAGCCCCCGGTCAATACGATGAATTTTACAACGTTGTGTCGGGTGGTTTTAATGGCCAGATAGGTATTTATGGCATTCCCTCGGGCCGCTTGTTCCGCATTGTACCCGTGTTTTCCCAATCGCCCGAAAGCGGGTATGGTTTCAGTGAAGAAACAAAACCCATGCTCAACACCTCGCATGGCATGGTTCCCTGGGACGACCTGCACCATATTGCCCTTTCCCAAACCAAAGGCGAACACGATGGCCGCTGGGCTTTTGCTAACGGCAATAACACACCGCGTCTGGCCCGTATTGACCTCACTACTTTCCGCACGGCAGAAATACTGGAAATACCCAACAGCGCGGGTAACCATGCCTCGCCCTTTATTACCGAAAACGCTGAATATATTGTAGCGGCCACCCGCTTCAGTGTTCCGCTCGACGACCAGAATGGCGACGTGCCGATCAACACTTACAAACAAAACTTCAAAGGCTCTATCAGTTTTGTTTCCATCAACCCCACATCGGGCGAAATGAATATTGCCTTCCAGATTCGCACACCGGGTGTGAACTTCGACCTCTCGCGTGCAGGCAAAGGAAAATCGCATGGCTGGTTTTTCTTTAGCTGCTATAATTCAGAAAAGGCCAATACCCTGTTAGAAGTGAACGCCTCGCAAAAAGACAAGGACTTTATAATGGCCGTAAACTGGAAAAAAGCAGAGGAATACCTGAAAGCGGGCAAAGCCCAAAAACAGGCGGTGAAGTATGCGCATAATGTGTACGACGAAAATACACATACCGCCACTTCCACCATCAAAACCGAAGTATATGTACTGGACCCGGCCGACTGCCCGGATATGTTGTACCTGATGCCCTGTCCCAAATCGCCGCACGGCACCGACGTAGACCCCACCGGTGAATATATTGTTGCTTCGGGTAAACTGGCCGCCAGCATTCCTGTATTCTCATTCACCAAAATGCAAAAAGCCATTGCCGATAAAGCATTCGACGGAGACTATGATGGCATACCGGTTGTCAAATACGAAGCCGTTTTACATGGCGAGGTGGCCAAACCCGGACTGGGGCCCCTGCACACCGAATTTGACGGAAAGGGCAATGCCTATACTTCGATGTTTGTTTCTTCAGAAATTGTAAAATGGAGTTTAAGCGACCTGAAAGTGCTGGACCGTGTGCCCACTTATTATTCCATTGGTCACTTATCAGTTCCAGGTGGTCCTACTGCCAAACCGCATGGCAAATACATGATCGCTTATAACAAGATCACCAAGGACCGCTACCTGCCCACTGGTCCCGAGCTTACACAAAGTGCGCAGCTCTACGATATCAGTGGTGAAAAAATGAAATTGTTACTCGACTTTCCCACTACCGGTGAGCCGCACTATGCCGAGGCCCTGCCTGCCACCATGCTGAAGGATAAACAAAGAAAGATCTACAAGATAGAAGAGAACACCCATCCTTATGCTGCCAAAGGCGAAGGAGCCACCAAAGTGGAACGCAAAGGCAACCAGGTGCATGTTTGGATGACCGCCATTCGTTCACACCTGACACCCGATAATATTGAAGGCATTAAACTGGGCGACGAGGTATATTTCCATGTCACCAACCTGGAACAGGATTGGGACGTACCACATGGCTTTGCCATCAAAGGCGCCAACAATGCCGAGATACTCATCATGCCCGGCGAAACACAAACTTTGAAATGGGTAGCAGACAGGGTGGGCATCTTCCCCTTCTATTGTACCGACTTCTGTTCTGCATTGCACCAGGAAATGTCGGGTTATATCAGGGTATCGCCCCCGAACTCCAATGTAGCCCTACATTTCAGCACAGGCACCAATCAACCAAAAGAAAGTGAATAAATGAGTGAGCGGCTTTGACATTCATTATGCTTCCGGGATCTCAACCATCCCGGGAGCTTTCAAAAGAAACAGTGATGAAAAAAATGAGTACTACATCCAGGATAATAATTGCCATCGGGTCGTTGACATTGATAGCTATGTACTTTGTACCGGTGTGGAGCATTTACCTGGTGGCCCCGCAATACCCCGAAGGATTGTCGATGCAAATATGGCTGTATCAAATTACGGGGCAGGTAGAGATCATCAATGGTCTAAACCACTATATAGGCATGAAACATATCAAGGCAGAAATGTTCCCTGAATTTGGTTACCTGGTGTATATCCTGGGCGTATTTGTCGCTATTGGATTGATCACTGCCATTACCGGTAGCCGTAAATTATTGCTGGGCTACCTGGCGCTTTCCCTGGTAGGTGGCATAGCAGCCCTGGCAGACTTTTATGTGTGGGGTTACGACTACGGGCACAACCTGGATCCCCATGCCGCCATACAGGTACCCGGACTATCGTACCAGCCACCACTGATTGGACATAAAAAACTGCTCAATTTCGATTCCTATTCTTACCCCGATACCGGCGGATGGATTGTTGTAGCTGTAACCGGTGTGTTTTTCATTATATGGTTGCTGGAATGGCGCAAATATAAAAAGCAAACCATGACAAACACCAATAAACTGGCGCCCTTTTCAGTAGCCGCCATGATGCTGCTGTTCATTGCAGGTTGTACACCCGAACCTGAAAAAATTGCCTTTGGCAAAGACAGTTGCGTGGAATGTAAAATGACCATTATGGACCCGAAGTTTGGCGCCGAGATCGTAACTAAAAAAGGAAAGGTATATAAGTTTGACGACGTGCATTGCATAGCCACCTTTATGAAACGGCGTGGCGTGGAAATGGGCGATATTCACCAAACCCTCTTCATCAATTACAATAACCCCGACGAATTTATAAAAGTAGGCAGCGCCGAATTTGTGGTCAGCAGCCAGTTAAAAAGTCCCATGGGCGGGAATGCCGTAGCCTTTAAGAACAAACAGGAAGCCGGGCAAAAAGCAGCTGAAATACCCGGCAGCAAAGTAACCAATTGGGCCACCCTGTATAATATACTTGTGAAGTGAGAACAATATTCACCATATCATTTTTATTGGTACTAAATAGTCTGTACGCCAATACCATTGTGGCAGGCCGTGGCCAAACCCTGAGGCAGGCCATCACCCAGGCAAAGGACGGCGATACCGTATTAGTGACCAAAGGAATTTATAAAGAAAGAAATATCATCATCAATAAGTCCATTTACCTGCTGGGCATGGACGCGCCGGTGCTGGATGGGGATCAAAAACACGAGATACTGACCGTAAGCGGAAAAAATATTGTTATTAAAGGCCTACATTTTGCCAATGCCGGCTATTCTTCCATGAATGATTTTGCAGCCCTGAAAGTGATTGATGCCACCAAGGTGCTTATCGAAGACAACCAATTTACCAACACCTATTTTGCCGTTCATATAGCCAACTCCAGCCATTCCGTGATAAGGAACAATAGCATGAAGGGCACCAACAAATCGGAACATATTTCCGGCAATGGCATACACCTGTGGAAATGCCACCACATGACCATCGAAAACAATTCCATTCGCAATCATCGGGATGGCATTTATTTCGAGTTTGTTACAGCAACCACCATCCGGAACAATATCAGTGAAATGAATATCCGGTATGGGCTGCATTTTATGTTCTCGCATAACGACACCTATATCAACAACCAGTTTCGTAATAATGGCGCCGGTGTAGCCGTAATGTACAGCAAATTGGTTCGTATGGAGGGCAACCTGTTTGATAAGAACTGGGGCGCAAGCGCCTATGGCATATTGCTGAAAGATATTTCAAACAGTCAGATCACGCACAACCGCTTTATTCAAAACACCATAGCCATACATATGGAAGGCAGTAGCCGTATAGAGATCAACAACAATACCTTCAAAGGCAATGGCTGGGCCATTAAAGTACAGGCCAGTTGCGACGACAACAGCTTTCATCACAATAATTTTTACAGCAATTCTTTTGATGTGGCCACCAACGGCGCCATGAGCCTGAACAAATTTTATAACAACTATTGGGATAAATACGAGGGATACGATATGAATAAAGATGGTATTGGCGATGTGCCTTATCATCCCGTGAGTATGTACGCCATGGTGGTGGAACAAAACCCAACTACCCTGATGCTGATGCGGAGTTTTATGGTATCCCTGCTGGATAAGGCAGAGAAAGCTATCCCGGGACTTACCCCCGAAGGCCTGGTAGACAATCAACCCATGTTAAAACCGGTTCAATTATGATACGGATAGAACAATTAAAAAAACGGTTTAAGAAATTACAGGCTTTAGACGATATCAATGCGCGGTTCAATAAAGGGCAGGTGGTATCATTGATAGGTCCAAATGGTTCAGGGAAAACTACCCTTATCAAAAGTATACTGGGACTGGTGAAGCCCGACAGTGGCCAGATATTTGTAGCCGGCAACCCGGTAGATGGTGACCCTTCGTACCGAAGCTCCATTGGTTATATGCCGCAAATTGGCCGCTATCCCGATAATATGAAGGTGGGGCATTTGTTCAGCATGATGAAGAATATACGCAAGATGCCGGAAACAGAACTGGATACCGACCTGCTGGTAAAATTCAACCTGATGTCGATTGCCGAAAAACCCATGCGCACGCTGAGCGGCGGCACCCGGCAAAAAGTGAGTGCGGCACTGGCCTTTTATTTCAACCCCGATATGTTGATCCTTGATGAACCCACCGCCGGGCTTGATCCGCTTTCTTCAGAAATACTGAAAGAAAAAATCATGCAGGAAAAGAAAAAGAACAAGCTCATTCTTATTACCTCCCATATTTTAAGTGACCTGGACGATCTCACCACCCATATCATGTACCTGCAGGAAGGAAAAATGATCTTCCTGAAAGTCATTGACACCCTTCGCCACGAAACCGGCCAGGAAAGGCTGGGCAAGGCCATCGCCCATGTAATGCGGGGCGAAAAGAATGAAAGTTTTTGGATCAATGAAGTACTGGCTGCAAAACATACCGTTAAATAGATTTTTATGCTTACGCTTTCACGATACGTTCTGTACGATATACTGCGCAACAAGGTGATCATTGCATACACTGCTTTCCTGTTCATTGTTTCTGTAAGCCTGTTTCAACTGGAAGAAAATCATAGCAAGGCCATATTGAGCCTGTTGAATATTGCGCTGATTGTATTACCGCTCACCAGCATCATATTCACCACCATACACTATTACAATTCCTATGAATTTATTGAACTGATGTTATCCCAACCCCTAAGCCGCACCCGGATATTGCTGAGTGAATATGCAGGCGTAGCCCTTTCGCTATTGAGCGCATTCTTAATTGGAGTGGGTATTCCCGTATTACTTTTTGCTTTTGATGAGGTGGGTCTGGCGCTTATATTTACCGGCGCTGCACTTACACTGGTGTTTACGTCCATTGCCTTTTTAACATCGGTAAAAGCGCGGGATAAAGCCAGGGGTATTGGTTCGGCCATTTTGCTGTGGTTTTATTTTGCCCTCATATACGATGGCCTTGTATTACTTATTCTTTTCAGCTTTGCTGACTATCCCATGGAGAAGTTCACACTTGTATTGTCTGCATTAAATCCCATTGACCTCGGGCGCATCTTCATCATGCTGAAGATGGACGTAAGTGCACTCATGGGATATACCGGCGCTTTATATAAAGACTTCTTTGGCAGCGGCACAGGCATTGTTTTTACCATTGGCACCATTACCTTATGGATCATACTTCCTTTGTGGTGGGCACTGCGTTCTTTTAGAAAGAAAGACCTGTAACGGCTGCCGTACTCCTAAATCATCTACTTATGTCACTGATATATCGATCAGGCATAGCCATGCTTTGTGTTTTTTTGTTCACCGTTACCGGTTTTGGTCAACAGCCTGTAAAAGGAAAGATCATCGATGCGGTTACCAAAGAACCCATTGCCGGCGCCTCCATTCGTTGCTCCTGCGCCAGCTGTCACTGCGGCTGCGCCACCAATGCAGCCGGTGAATTTGAGCTGATACCCAGGGGCGATTGCTGCACTTCATTCGCTGTATCATCTATCGGTTATCAAACCACCACCATACAGGCCGGGCAATCGTTCACCTTAATACAACTTCAGCATGACAATACTGCCCTGCAGGAAGTGGTGGTAACCGCCAATCGCGAAGGCGTAAAACGCTCCCTGGCGCCGGTGGCCATCCACAACATCACTTCAAAAATGATACAGGATGCCAAACCCATTACTGTAGACCAGGTGCTGAATAAGGTAAGCGGAGTGTATATGGCAAACCTGGGCAACGAACAACACAGCATGAGCATCAGGCAGCCTATGACCACCAAAAGTTTGTTCCTGTACCTCGAAGACGGGATACCCATACGCACTACCGGCTTATTCAACCACAATGCCCTGCTGGAAATGAATATGGCCGCCGTCAAAAACATAGAAGTGATCAAAGGCCCTTCTTCTTCCTTATACGGCAGTGAGGCCATAGGCGGTGTGGTGAATTTTATTACAACAGCACCTACGGCCGTTCCGCTAACCAAATTATCGTTACAGGGCAATACCATTGGATATAAAAGGGCAGATGTACAAGCCAGTATTACCAATGGCAAATGGGGTTTTGCATTGAGCGGTTATTATGCCGATAAACGAAACAGTTTTATTGAATACACCGATTTTCATAAAATAAATTTCACTGCCCGTGTGGATTATCGCTTCAGCGAAAAAACCTCAATAAGCAATAGCCTTACCTGGTTGAACTATTACAGCGATATGGCCGGTGGTATAGACAGTGCCCGTTTTGCCCACCATTCCTTTGGCAGCCTGCATACCTTTACTTACAGGAAGGCAAAGGCTTTGCGGTATCGTTCTACATTCACGCATAGCTGGAACGAAGCTGGCAAAACCACCGCCTCGCTGGTTTACCGGAACAACCATGTTGGGCAAAATCCCGCTTACAGCATTAAAGACGATTATCGCCGTCTTGCCAACAGAAGCTGGACGGGGAACAAAGCACTGGCGCATGGCGAAGTGAACGAAGCAGGCTTTAACAGTTATGCACTTATTTTGCAACACCGCCAATACCTGCGTTGGAAAAAAGCCGTGTTCATCGGGGGCATGAGCGCCGATATCAGTCCTTCTGATTATTCAGCCGAATACATTCGCGTTCAAAGAGACAGCCTGTCAAAAATATATACCGCTTATCAAACCACCGACAGCCTGCTTACGCATTATAAAAACGGCATCAACAACTACGCAACATTTGGCAATTTCGAGTTCAGTCCTTTTGAAAAAATGCGTGTAGTAGCATCTTTACGGTACGATTTATTCCGGTATCATTTTAACAATCACCTGCAGCCTTCCGCTTACAGTGGTTCGCCCGATACCATCAACCATTTCAAAAGTTTCAGCCCCAAGATCGGCTTCACTTATAATTTCACCGCCCAAACCGGTGTATATGCCAATTACAGCCAGGGTTTTGTGCCGCCACAGGTAACCGAAATGTACAAAGGTGTACAGGTGCCCGACCTGCAACCATCGGTTTTTTACAATTATGAAGCAGGCGGCTGGGCAGGTTTTTTACACGGCAAACTGCATGTGGATGTGAGCGTTTACCAACTGGAGGGCGCTCATGAAATTATTTCTGTAAGAATGAACGATGGCAGCAGCCTGAATATGAATGCCGGTAAAACCCTGCATCAGGGAATTGAGCTGGGAATAAATGCACGTCCTTTCACCCCCCTGAGCATCCGTTTTAACTCGGCATACAGCAAACACCAGTTCACTGAATTTGTTGAAAAAGGCACTACCTATAATGGCCATGAAATGAACGGGGCACCCAGGTGGATGCACAATGCAGAAGCATGGTGGCGCCCCACCTTTGTAAAAGGATTGCGCCTGGGCCTGGAATGGCAAAAGCTGGGCAGCTATTTTATGGACCCCCTGAATACAGTGAAATATGCCGGCCACGATGTGTTTCATATAAGAGCCGGCTATCAATGGAAGGCTATGGAACTATGGATGCATATCATGAATGTAGTAGATACCTATTATGCATATACCAGCAGCAAAAGTAATTATGGTTACAGTTATACCCCCGGTGAACCCCGCCATATGAGTATGGGCATCAGTTACGACCTGGGCGGCCTCTTCCATCATCTGCGCCGGGGAAGGTAATACAACAGTCCACAGTTTATTAAAAACAAAATGGCCGATCCGGCAAAAGCAGGAACAGCAATATCAGTATTATGCTCCAACGCATTGTTCAGTCCGCTGTACAGCAACCATATCTGTATGGTTACATTTAATATCAGCAATACCACGATGGCCAGCATCAATGTACTTGTTTTGTTGGGATGGGCCTGGTTTTGCGCCCTGCGAAACGTGCTCATAACAATTTCTTTTAAGCCTCATTTTCAGCTTCGGTAACAAAAATAACCTGGTTCTTTACTACCACCTGTAACTTAGGCAGCGGTCGGGGCGGCGGGCCCTGCAGCACTTCACCGGTATGGGCATCGAACCAACCATTGTGACAGGGGCATTCAATTTTACCGCTACTCGGTTTATAAAATACCGCACAGGATAGATGGGTACATTTTTGTTCATAGGCTTTGAATTCGCCGCTTTCCAGGTGTATCAAAATATAAGGCGTGCGGCTGCCTTCCAATACAAATGAGCGAGTGCCGCCTTTCGGCAATTCATGAATGCTGCATACCCGGTGCAAACCCTGAACTTTTTTGCCCGGCAAAAACACGGCCTTCGCCGCTACCATGGCGCTGCCCGTTGCCAGACCACCCGATACCAGACAAAGAAATTTGGCAAACTGCCGGCGGGTTACTTCGGTGGCTTCTGTTTGGCTGATTGGAAAATCGACCTTCCAATCGGGTTCTTTTTCTTTGTTATCATTCATAAAACTTGTATTCATTGTTTCGGTTTCATATACCCATCAATCCACTTTCAACATGGTTGATCCGGCCGGCATCATGATGTTCACTTTGGTTTTTACTTCCAGCTTTCCGAACTGGAAAGTGTTTACCGGTACACTGTTGGGCCGCATCTTTCGCATTTCTTCCCGGGTGCCATAATACAGGGCCTGGCTGGGACATACGGTGGCGCACATAGGTTTTTTACCGGCGCTGGTACGATCATAACACATGTTGCACTTCATCATCATATCGTATTGCTCTTCCTTGATGGGCACCCCAAAGGGGCAGGCCATTACACAGTTGGAGCAGCCAATACAGCGCGCACTATTGGCGGTATGCACCACCCCAAACTCATCTTTGCTGATGGCATCGGCCGGACACACATTGGCGCACACAGGATCATCGCAATGCATACATACCTGTACCGTGGTTTGTATGGTGACGGCCCTTTCCACATAATTCACATGTATCATTGACTGCTGCCCGTTAGTTTCGCACTCGGCGCAGGCAGCCTCGCAGGCCTTGCACCCGATACAACGTTGCATGTCAACAAAAAATTCCATTTCGGTTTTGTAATAGGTAGGCGTCATGCGATGTAGTTATAAAAGATTAATAATTAGATGGTATAGTCTTTTACCTGAATTATAGGCTGCGGTGTGCCTGAGTTTCCTCCGGCGGTGGCGCCTCCTTACCCAGGGGCACCAGCTGGCAGGCGCACACTTTAAACTCCGGGATTTTGGAAATGGGATCCAGCGTACCCGGCGTTAATTGGTTGGCCGATTTTTTACCCGGCCAGTGATAGGGAATAAACACGGTATCCTGCCGAATGGTCTCTACAATATTGGCCGGGAATTCGGCTTCGCCCCTTCTTGTGATTACCTTTACCAGTTCGCGCTGGCGAATACCATATTTGGCCGCCAGTACAGGATGTATTTCCAGTAAGGGTTCGGGATACTGGTTCACCAGTTTCCCAATGCGCCGGGTTTGTGTACCACTCAGGTATTGCGATACCACGCGGCCGGTGGTGAGCACAACCGGATAGGTTCCGTCTACTACTTCCCCCGGATCTCTGTACAATATGGGATTGAAATGTGCCTTGCCATCGGCCGTAGCAAACTTTTTATCTTCCCAAAGTCTGGGCGTACCCGGATGGTCCAGAGAGGGGCAGGGCCAAAACACACCCATGTTCTTTTCTATTTTTTCGTAGGTGATGCCGTAATAATCGGCCGTGCCACCCTTCGATGCTACCCGCAATTCATTGAATATTTCTTCACTGTTCTTATACCGGAACTTGTCGCCGGCGCCCAGGCGTGCAGCCAGCTCCAGCAAAATAGAAGTATCGGTTCGGGCATTGCCGGGCGGTGTAACGGCCTGGCGTATGCGGGTTACCCGGCCTTCGGCGGTGGTAACTGTTCCATCTTCTTCCTCGTGCAGGGAGCCGGGGAAAATGATATCGGCATGCCGGGCGGTTTCATTCAGGAAGAAATCGATGGTGGCATAAAACTCCAGCTTTTCAAAAGCTTCGCGTACATAATTATTATTGGGTAATGATATCAGCGGGTTGAAACAAAGCGATATCAGCCCTTTTATTTCTCCCCGGTGAATGGCTTCTATCAGTTCATACGCGGTATACCCTGCGCCGGGCAGTTCCGATTCTTCGATGCCCCATACACCGGCAATGTATTTTCTGTGTTCGGGGTTATTGATATCACGGTTGCCCGGCAGTTGGTCGCATTTATGTCCATGTTCACGGCCGCCCTGGCCATTGCCCTGGCCGGTGATGGTGGCATAACCACAATAAGGTTTGCCTATTCTGCCGGTGGCCAATACCAGGTTAATACAACCCAGTACATTTTCCACTCCTTTTGAATGGTGCTCGATGCCCCGCGCATGCAGTAAAAAACTGGTGGCCGCTTTACCCCACCATTCGGCAGCAGTAGCTATTTTTTCTTTGGCAATACCGGTTACCATTTCGGCCCATTCCAGCGAATAGTCTTTTACGGCATCGATGGTTTGCTGGAAACCGGTGGTGTGGTTATTGATGAAATCATGATCCAGCCAATCTTTTTCTACCAGGTAATTCAGCATGGCGCCATAGAGCGCAGAATCAGTGCCTGGTCGTATATCCAAATGCAAATCGGCGGTGCGCGCCAGCGGTATCACCCGTGGATCCACTACAATGAGTTTGGCGCCATTGTCCCGGGCCTGCCATATCCAGTGGGTGAGCGTGGGAAATGTTTCGCTTACATTGGCCCCGCAAACCATGATGACTTCGGCCTTGCTCAGGTCGGAATAATTGTTCGATCCGCGATCGAGCCCGAAAGCTTTTTTATTGCCGGCGCCTGCGCTTACCATACACAGGCGGCCATTATAATCGAGATTGCGGGTTTTAAGCGCCACCCTGGCAAATTTACCTACCAGGTAACTTTTTTCGTTGGTGATAGACACACCCGACAGCATGGCAAAAGCATCGTTGCCATAACTTTGCTGAATACGTTTTATTTCCAATACCGTTTTTTCCATGGCGGCGTCCCAACTCACCGGTTTGAAACCCACGCCGCCTACCCTTTGCAGCGGCTCCAGCAAGCGGTCGCGGTGGTTGTTCTGCAAATAACGTTGTACGCCTTTGGGACAAAGCCTTCCTTCATTAAAGGGAAATTCCATCCAGGGATCGAAACCCACCACCTTATTATTTTTTACCAGCAGCTTGATGCCGCATTGCATACCGCAAAAACAACAATGCGTTTCCACCACTTTGTCGGGTTCATCTCTTCCAATATATCCTTCTTTGGGAGCAAAATTTAAATGCGGTCCAAACTGTTCGATGATCTTTTCTGCTTCAACCGGTAGTGTAGCCATACGATATTTTTTGAGGTGCCTTACAAGCTGTTATCCAAAAAACTTTCCGCTTGCTTCACGGGCTTTCAGATGCGCCCTGGCCAGCGCCGATCGTTTTCCTTCGGGGCTCAGGTCAAGATGCGAACTGCCATCTTCCAGAGTAAAATCAAAGCCCAGCTCCTTTGTCACGATCTTCAGGTCGTTGATATGCATTTGCGTGGCAAATGGTTTGTGGGTATGCGGACATACGGCCATGCCTTTTTTCATGCCTTCTTTTTTATACAGGTGCGCGCCAATTTGTGCCGGCCTTTGTATGATATGAAAGAATTTCCCAAAGGGAATCCATATCAGAAACAGTATAACAGTTACCGCATGTGTTACAGCCATGAATTCATAAGTGGTTCCTTTTAAAAACTCATAATCGTAAGTAAGTCCCAAAACGGTAACGGAAATACCGATCAACAATATCAGGGGCAGCCAATCGCCTTCAAAGGTTTGGGTGGCTATTTGCCCTGCATGGGTGAGGCGGCGACGCATAAACAATAAACAGCCAATGATCACCAGCCAGGAACACCAGTTCAAAATATGAAATATGAAAAAGGCCATGGGCGAACCCAGCTTGAATTCCATTACCTTGAAACCAAACACATGCGCTTCATAATAATTGGTATCGGCAGGATTAATGCTGGTGGCGGGGTTCATGGTAAAATGGATCCAGCCTAAAGTGAGCGGAATGGTTATCGCAAAGGCTATGAGGCAACCCGTAGCCAACAGAAAATGTCCCCACCATCTTGTTTTGCCTCTTGGATAAATAAATCGCTGGAAAGCGATATTGCGTAACAGTTTTTGAACCGACAAAACAGCATATTCAAAAAAGCTTCCTGAGAAAAGTAATTGCCATCCCCGTTTGAAGTACATCCAGGTAGGTGGTCTTTGCAGCCATACACAATACCTGTATACAATGCCAAACAAGGCGAACACCGTACCGAATAAATAAGCCACCAGTGCAGGATCAAAATTTTGCAATTTCCGGGAACCGTAAAAAACCAATGCCACTGTCAGCAAGCAAACGCATAAAGCAATGAGGAAGGCTTTTTTATTGAGTTGAAATTTTAGCAATTTCATACTATATCCGGGGGGTTAGATGATAGGATATGAACTCCTGACAAAGGTCATCAATTTATTGTAATAATCTGCCGTTATAATAAGATACCTGCAGTAAATTACTAAAAATATCCTTGCGAATTACGTTATGAATACCAAACCCGATTCAACTGCACATCGCATCCTGTTCTTCAATACGCTTGCCTTTATCATTTGTTTTGCCGGATGGATGCTCAACGGTGTACTGGTAACCTACCTGGTAGATGCCGGCATTTTCAACTGGAATCTGGTAGAAGTAGGCTGGCTGCTGGGGGTGCCGGTACTTACAGGGTCGGTCATGCGTTTACCTATGGGCCTACTTACCGACCGCTTGGGCGGCAAGTGGGTATTTACCGTTTTATTACTGGGATGCGCCATCCCGATGTTCTTATTATCTACCGCCAACTCCTATGGCGCCTTTTTGGCGTTGAGTTTTTTCTTCGGTTTGCTTGGCACAGGTTTTTCTGTTGGGGTAGGTTTTACCTCGGTTTGGTATCCCAAAAACTGGCAGGGGCGGGCTTTGGGTTTATTTGGCCTCGGCAACATAGGCTCGGCGCTTACCACTATGCTGGCGCCTTCCTTATTAAAACGCCTTACCCATGACGGGAATAACCCCGAAGGATGGCGTATGTTACCTGTTATATATGCCATTGCACTCACCGTCATGGGCGTATTGTTCCTGCTATTTACAAAAAATAAAAAACCAACCGGGTCTTCACACAAAACATTCATCGGTTTGTTGCAACCATTACAAAATCTGCGTGTATGGCGCTTTGGTTTGTATTATTTCCTGGCCTTTGGCTGTTTTGTTACATTCTCGCAATGGTTGTTGCCTTATTTTGTAAATGTGTACAATGTAAGCCTCATTACGGCAGGCTTCCTGGCATCGGCCTTTAGTTTGCCCGCAGGTGCTTTCAGGGCGGTGGGCGGCTGGCTTTCTGATAAGTATGGCGCCCGCAAAGTGATGTATTGGGTATTGTCTTCATCGGTGGTATTAAGTTTTTTGCTCATCATTCCCCGCATGCAGATCTACTCGCCCGGCACCGGTGTAATGGCCACACAGGCTGGTACCGTTACACTTGTTACCGATTCGCTGATACAGGTAGATGATAAGATATATCATATCACACCCAGGAGTCAGCAATTCGATCATATAGACAGAAAACTGATGATCCTGCCAGCCAAAGACATCTGGCAGGAGCCGGTGGTAAAGCAGGGTGACCAGGTTGCCAAAAAACAACTACTAGCCCAGGGCACCACGATGATCATTTTCAAAGCCAACATGTGGGTGTTCGTTGCCATCATCATTTTAACCGGCGCCTGTTGGGGCATTGGTACCGCTGCCGTATTCAAACACATACCCGATTATTTCCCGAAAGAAATTGGCGCTGTGGGTGGCATGGTGGGTATGATTGGCGGTTTGGGCGGCTTTATTGGGCCCATCCTGTTTGGCTACCTGTTAAAACTAACCGGACTATGGACCAGTTCCTGGATGTTTGTATGCTTCTTGTCCTGCGTTTGTTTAATATGGATGCACCGGGTAATCACCAATATGATGAAAAAAGAAGCGCCGATGCTAGCCGATAAATTTGAAAAGCTGCCTTAATGCTGCATGTAGTTGAACGATTATTTATACCGTTCACGAAAAGCCCTTTCCAAACTTTCCCGGTGATTGGGATGGGCAATGCTGATCAATGCCTTGCCTCTTTGTTTCAGGTTTTTACCAAACAGATTCACGGCGCCGTATTCTGTTACCACCCAATGCACATGGCCCCTGGTGGTTACCACGCCCGCGCCTTCTTTCAAAAAGGGAACAATACGCGATTGTCCCTTCGAGGTCACCGAAGGCAGTGCAATGATGGGCCTGCCATCCTCAGATAAAGAAGCGCCGCGAATAAAATCCATTTGTCCGCCAATACCCGAATACTGGAAAGTGCCAATGGAATCGGCACATACCTGGCCGGTAAGATCTATTTCTATGGCGCTGTTGATGGCCGTTGCCTTGGGGTTCTGGCGTATCACACTGGTATCGTTCACATAAGAAATATCCATTACCCGTATGGTGGGATTGTCGTTCACAAAATCGTAAAGCTTCCTGGTGCCTACCATAAAGCCGGTAACCGTACGGCCTATATTCAGTTTTTTGTTCCGGTTATTGATGATGCCTTTTTCCATCAAGGGGATCACACCATCCGATAACATCTCTGTATGAATACCCAGGTTTTTATGATTGTACAAATTCTGCAACACCTGGTCGGGGATGCTGCCAATGCCCATTTGCAGGGTGGCCCCGTCTTCAATAAGCGCCGCCACATGCTTTCCAATCTGGCGACTGATATCTGAAACCTTTTCGGAATAGTTTAATTCAGGAAGATCGCTTTCTTCCCAAACCAGGTGATGTATTTTACTTACGTGCAAAAACCCATCGCCATGCGTTCGGGGCATTTTTGGGTTTACCTGGGCAATGATGAGCGGGGCGGTATCAACGGCTGCCCGGGCTATATCAACGGAAGTGCCCAGTGAACAATAGCCGTGCTGGTCGGGTGGTGATACCTGTACCAGGGCCACATCAATGGGCAAAATATTTTTCCGGAAGAGCCGTGGTATCTCGCTCAGGAATATGGGCACATAATCGCCATAACTACTGTTGGCAATGGCGCGTGTATTGGCCGAAACAAACAGGGAGTTGAAGAAAAAGCTTTTCTTATATTCCGGTTTATCAAAATGAAGTTCGCCCAGGTTGGTAATGCTCACCAGTTCTATATTGTTGATCTCTGCGTGCCTTTCCAGCAGGGCCTGAACCAGCGATACCGGTGTGGCCGCACTGCCATGAATAAACACCCGGTTGCCGCTTTTGATGCCGGCTACAGCCTTTTCGTGTGTGGTATAATTATCAAGCGCCATGTAAAAATAGTTTTCCTTCTTCTGAAATATTATCTGCACTCCATCCCGGGTTAAAGGTCAGCGCCAGGTTGACTTTATGTTGGGGAAATACCGAAATTAATGCATTTTCAACTGCCCCGGTCAGAGATTCGCCCATGGGACAAAACGGGGTGGTGAGCGTCATCAGCACATATATTTGTTGGTTATCCTCATCAAAATCCAGTTGGTATATCAGCCCCAGGTCTACCACATTCAAACCAATTTCAGGATCGTTCACCTGCTTCAATGCTTCCAGGGCGCGTTCGCATTTCTGGTTGTTATTCGTTATGACGTTCATGGTGGTATACTACTTTAAAAACATTCAGGTTGTAGAATACAGCAGTCACCAGTAACAGTAAAGCAGAAAGTTTCAGAATGACCGGGTTGGCTAACAGAATACCACTGCCAAACAACACAAAACCCGTTATATAGGCAACAGCCATCACTCCAAAAAGTTTATGGTCAAAAAGATCTTTGGGGTCGGGCGTTTTACCCAAACCTGCACGGCCATGGTATACCTTGTTCCAGATAATAAAGGGCAGGGTTTTAAATGTCATTCCCAGAATGATGGCCGTTATCCAGCCAAAGAATATCGTAAAGCCATAGGTCAATACCAGTTTCTGGTCGTTCTTTACCAGGATAACGAGCAACAGCAACAGGGGTAACAGTGTCATTAAAACCGATAACAGGGATATTTGCATCGGCGGGTCTACCTTACGCCTGATCCTGGATCGAAAAGATTGAAAAATATAATACCCGAACAGCAACAGCGCTATCATTACCAACGCTAATGGCGCCATGTAAATGGCCGGTTTCGGAAAATAAATAAACAGGGCAGTAAACAACAGCAGCCCGCCGTTTATGAGGCCATACAACCACCAAAGTAATGGCGTGTTCTCATACTTCGATATCAAAAACATGGGAATAAGCCTGGAGGCCACGCCAATGATCAATAAAAGAAACCAGCCGGCAATGCCCAGGTGGGCATGCAGTGGTAAATAACGCAACGAATCTTTTGAAAACAGGGAAAATGAAAAATTGTATACCATCAGCAAACCCAGTATGGTAGTAAATAACAACCACAGCGCTGCAGTGAATACAAATATTACCTGTACGTTTTCATGTTTACTTTTTGAAAGACTTACAAACAGGTTGACGATATATACCAGTATGGCGGCATTGATCATTATAGCACCGGTGCGGGCCGGCCAACCCATATCAAATACATAAAATGCATAAACCAATAAGGGTATGCCTAAGGCAGCCAATGTAAATGAAATATGGGCCAGGCGGTTGTTGTACAATGTTCCTTCAATCAATACCGGCACCAGCTGGTGGCTGGCGCCCAGTATGATCATGGTGCCCCAGCCCAGTGCTATGGTATGGGTAATGGCCAATGTATTGGGATGAAAATAATGCTTTAAAAAAGCATTGTCAGACAGTGTCAACAACACCGCACCTGCCAAAAATGCCAAAGCCGCATAGACATAAAATGGCAATACGGCTTTATGAGTTGTGTGCCTCGTGTTCATATCCATCCTTAAAAATGACTAAATGCACATTTCCTTCGTCTATCTCCCTGATGCGGTACTGGAATTTCCGGTCGGCCAGTTCGGGAAGCAGGTATACGGGAACCCTTTTGTGGTACACAAACAAGGCCTGGCCGGCCGGAAGTTGTTCCAGGGCTTCGAGGATAGTTAACATAGGTAAAGGCATTTCCAGTTGCCGAACGTCTATCGTTTGCAGTTTATCTTTATAGTGTTCCAGTACTTCGTCCCATCCTTCCTGGTTATTCACCACGGGCGCTGCAACTGGCAGCTTCACCATTTCTTTCCGGTGAAAATACGTTTCCACCAGGTCGTCGGTAATGATATCGGCATGCGCCTCAAAGCCCTGTTTTTCCAGTAGCTGCACCAGTGGTTCGGGGTAAAAGCTGTTGATGATCTTTAAAACCTGGTTTTGTTGCAGCCCCCGTACATGCTGTACAATCATACCCAGCGGATCTTTGCCGGAAGAAAGTACCGGCCGCACATCCAATTCCACTATTTGCTCTTTTTTCAATTGGTGCATAAAAGCCGGCGCAGGCTTTTTTTCTTCGGTCACCATACTGCGGTCTATCTCAAAACCCAGCGGCGCCAGCTTCTCAAAAAAATCATTCACCTGGCAACCACCAATTTTCGAGGCGGCAGCAATACTGGTGCGGGGCGCCATCACGCGGCGAAGCAAGGGGTTCCTGAGCTTTTCAAATTTCGGGCTCAGGCTAACGATGGCATCCAATGCATCGGCCCTTTCTTTTAGGATGGCGCTTATTTTGGTTTGTGCATTGATAACCATGGTTCACGATTTTTTTTTTGATCTCCCAAAATCTGTCCTGCCATTCTTTGTCTGCCTGCGCACTCCGTTTTTTATCGTGTGCAGCTGCTATGGCCGCTGCTGCATCGCCCAGCTGCTGCTGTATGGCTACAAACAATTCCCTTTCTTCAAAACGTATATGGTCTTTCAATGTGTTCGCAAACCGCCACAACAGGGCTTCGTTGGTTGTATCAAACCGTAACTGTGCCACCAGGCCATAAATGATGGCATGTTCTCTTTCGGCACGTTGCCGTAAAGCATTGTCGGCCGGCAGTTTGGGGAAAAGCAATTCTTCCTCTTCCCGGAAATGTTGTTGCAAATCCTGTTCAAAGAAATACAACACATAATCGCTGATGCGGTCTGGCGAAACGGCATTGTCCAGACCCTGTTTTATTTTCCAAACCAGCAACAATCCAAAATGATGGTCGCGCGAAAAAGAAAGCAGGGCCTGGTGCCTTTTTATGGGCGTGGTACCTGACATACATAGGTGTTTTTTTCCATCTCCAAAGTTTTCGGGAAAAGGATATTGTTTTCAAGGTGTACATGAATATGCAGGTCGTTTTCAAATTCTTCCAGCTTACGATACAAAAGGCTGTAGCTGGCGCAGGCGTCTTCAGGCAAAGAATAATTATTCGACAACATTCTTATCTGGTGCAAAGCCTTCGCTGTTATTTCATGTTCCATTTCCATCATACCAATGGGGTTTTGAATACTGCCAAAGCGACCGCCTGGCGGTGGATTCTGCCCTTTGTTCACGGCAGCTGCCATTTCCTTGATGTAAGGGAACAATACCTGTTCTTCCTTCACCATATGATCGGTTAACTCGGCGTTCACCGTTTCTACCAGTTGGTGAATCGCCACCAGCTCAGGATGCCGGGCGCCATGCACACGGGCCACCTTGGCCGAATAGTTTCGTAAATCGGGCAATGATTTTTTTACATAGCTGTGGTGGGTGTTCACAATAAAATCAGCCAGGAAATCGAGACCCCATTCGTCGTAGGGGAAGGGGCGCAGGTTGGGTACCTTATCGGCCTGTTGCAATTCCTTTTCCACTTTGGTGGCATCCAGTCCTTTTTCAGCACAGGCTTCGCGCACTGTTTTTTTGCCGCCGCAACAAAAATCCAAACCATACTTTTTAAATATCTCGGCCTTACGCAGGTCTTTGGCGGCTATTTGTCCCAGGGTTTCGTCGTTTGCGCCACTCACCCGTTTGGCAATACGCACTTTCCACCACACGGGACCTTCTTCCAGGTATTCCCAGTCAAAAATGCTTCCCCTTTCACCCAACAGCTGGTAATAAAGTGGCTTGGGATCGTGATCGTTATGAATGATCAAACTCTGGCCTTCTTCCAGCTTATCAAAACAGGCAAAAATGGTAGGGTGTTTTTGTCTTGGCTCCAGCAGGGTTACGTTCAGTATGTTTTCTTCTACGTTTGACATATACGATGTATTGTTTGTGAATTAAATGGCATTACTAAAAGCCGGTTTATCGCCCAGCCGGCTGTTACGCTGCAGATACAGGTCAAAGGCGCTGCATACATTCCTTATAAAAAAATGCCCCTCCGATGTGAGCTTCACATGCTTATCGTCGTATTCCACCAAACCGTCGTGTAAGAACTGGTCAAACAGGGGAAAACTATAAGTTTCCAGCAGGGGCAAATGTTTGGGATGGAAAGTAGTGGCTCCCTTGCAGCTGATATCCAGTATATATCTCCGGAAGGCCATATCTTCCTCATTCAGGAAATAACCTTTTTTCACGGCCAGCAGGCCTTCATTCACCGCCATATAATAATCGTGCAACGATTTTTCGTTCTGGGCATATGCATGTCCCAGGTCGCTGATGGCCGAAACGCCCAGCCCCAGCAACAGCCCGCTGGCCTGCGTAGTATAGCCCATAAAACTGCGGTACAGCTTCCCGTTTTCTTTGGCTTTGTACAGATCATCGTGCGGCAGCGCAAAATGATCCATGCCAATGTCGTGGTAGCCGTTGGCAATAAGCAGCTCCTTACCTTTCAGGTACAATTGTATTTTTTCTTCGGCGGCGGGCAAATGGCTTTCATCAAACAAACGCTGGCCTTTACTCGTCCAGGGTACATGCGCATAGCTGTAAAAGGCAATGCGGTCGGGTTGCAGGGCAATTACCTCCATGATGGTGCGCTCGATAGAGGCAATGGTTTGCAGCGGCAGGCCATAAATAAGATCGTAGTTCACCGATTTAAAACCCATCTCGCGCGCCTGCACGGTAGCCCTGCGCAGATTTTCGATGGGTTGAATGCGGTTGATCACCCGCTGCACTTCGGGGTCAATATCCTGTACGCCATAACTAATGCGGCGAAAACCCAGCGCATGCAGCACCTCCAGATGTTCGCGGGTGGTATTGTTGGGATGGCCCTCAATACTGAACTCATGCACGGGGTGCAGGATGCTGGTTTTCAGCAGCCAGGTTATCAATCGTTGCAAATTGGCCGGCGAAAAAAAAGTAGGCGTACCCCCACCCAAATGAATTTCCCTGATCACAGGGGTTTGGGCCATCAGTCTTCTGTAGCGTCTCCATTCTTTTTCAAGGGCCTGCAAATATTCTTCCTCTATTTTATGGTTGGTTGTGATCTTTTTATTGCATCCGCAGTAGGTACAAAGCGACTCACAAAAAGGCAAATGAATATAGAGGCTGATGCCCTTCCGGTGATTCTGAATATCGAATTGTGCAGAAAAGGCCGCCTCCCATTGCCCCTTGTTCACCTGATGCTTCCAATAGGGTACGCTGGGATAACTCGTGTACCGGGGAACCGGCAGGTTGTATTTTCTTATTAATAATGGGTTCGGTTGCATAGCTGTAATAAATAACAAACTTAACCCGGCGGTTTGTCGAAAAAGATGACCTGTGTTAAGGATGGGACAAATATTCGTCAGGTGATCTTCGTCAGCTATTTACCTGACCAAAGTCATACGGATTGGTTCCCCGATATCATTCCGCAAAGTAGAGGGTGGCAATACTTTTGTCGTCGCAATTTTAAAACCTGCATGTATGGAAACAAAACCACCTATCGAACAAAACGAAAAGTTTTTCCCATCGGGCGCCATTGCCTTTTTTGTGTCGCTCGTACTTCTTTGCCTCCTCATTTGGTTTGGTATTTATTTCTTAATGATCGAACGTGTTTAAAAAATTACTTATGGCCAGTTTCATCGATAAAGCTGAAAAAAGAGTCCTGATCATTACCGGCATCATGATATCCTTGTTTGTGTTTTCCATTTTGTATGCAAAGGGAAAATATAAAACCAATGTACCCGAATGCCTTCCCTACGACAAGGCTTATACCGAGCCCAAAGTGAATCAGATAGACGATAAAACTTTCCAGGTATTTGCCGTGGCACAAATGTGGATGTTTCAACCGTCGGAGATCTATATCCCGGTGGGCAGCGAGGTTGATTTCTTTCTTACCTCAAAGGACGTTGTACATGGTTTTAACATTGCCCAAAAGAACGTGAACATGATGGCGGTTTATGGCAATATCAACAAAACCACCGTTCAGTTCGACAAGCCGGGTGTGTACGAGATCGTGTGCCACGAATATTGCGGCACCGGCCACCAGAATATGAAAGCGCAAGTGATAGTTAATTACCCAAAAGCAAATAAATAATCAACCATGCAAGTCAGCAAATCGTTTAAGAGATTAATATTTTGGGAACTGTCGATACCCGTTGCCCTATTAACCCTCGGTATTTACCATGGCCTGATGCAAACTATTTACAGGGCCGGTGTGCTGCACCAGAGCGCCTTTGCCGGTCTTGAATATTACCAGGGCCTTACACTGCATGGCGTTATCAATGCCATTGTGCTCACCACTTTTTTTGCCGTGGCCTTTGGTCATGCCACCATGGCCTTTTATTTTAAACAGGAACCCAACAAAAAAGTAGCCTGGTGGAGTTTTGTGCTCATGGTTACCGGTACCGCCATGGCCGCCTGGGCCATGCTTTCGGGCAAGGCTTCGGTATTGTATACTTTTTATCCGCCGCTGAAAGGGCATCCCTTCTTTTACCTGGGCACGGCCTTATTGATCGTAGGATCCTGGGCACCGCTGTTTGAATGGGCCAGGATGTATGTTCAATGGAAAAAGAAAAACCCCGATACAAAAACACCACTGGCCGTTCTGGGCACACTTATCAATTTCATCATATGGTTTGTTTGCACGCTGGCCGTAGCTTATGAAGTATTGGTGCTTTTGCTGCCCTGGGCATTGGGATGGACGCCTACCGTGAACGTAACTCTGGCCCGAACCTTATTCTGGTTCTTTGGCCATGCCCTGGTATACTTTTGGCTGCTGCCCGCCTATGTGATGTTTTATACTATGCTGCCCAAACTGGCCGGTGGTAAACTCTACTCCGACCTGGCCGGCCGAATTGCCCTGTTCCTGTTCCTATTGTTCTCTGTGCCTGTTGGTGTACACCACCAGTATAGCGATCCCTCCATTACCCAGGGCATCAAATTCTTCCAGGGTATGCTCACCTTCGGGGTTTCCATTCCCAGTTTTATTACTGCCTTTACCCTGGCCGCTTCGCTGGAATATGCAGGCCGTAAACGAGGCGCCAAAGGCTGGTTTGGCTGGATGAAAAAACTGCCTTATTTCGATACCGATAATTACCTGTTTGGTTACCTGATTTCGGGTTTGATACTGTTTATTTTTGGTGGTCTTACCGGTATCGTGAACGCTTCTTACCAATTAAACAATGTGGTGCACAATACCTCCTGGCTGCCCGGCCATTTCCACATGACCGTTGCAGGCCCTGTATTTCTGGCTATTATAGGCATGAGCACTTATCTGTATTCGAAAATGAGCGGCAGAAAGATACTCATGCCAAAGATCAATGTGATCATCCCCTATTTGTGGGCTATTGGCGTACTCATTTTCTCTACGGGCCTCATGTGGGGAGGTTTGCTGGGCGAACCAAGAAGAACCAACCTGGGCATGACCTATCTGAACCCATCCAACGATTTATTCAGGCCCGACTGGGTGCCCACCACCACACTGACCCTTATGGGCGGCGTGATCATGTTTACAGCCGGTATGTTGTTCATTGTGGTATTCTTTGGCACCATGTTCAGGAAGCAGAACGAAGTAGCCGCACTTACCCTGCCGGTGAGCGATGCCTATCACGATGAAAAAAGAATACCCCTGTTCGACAAATTCAAACCCTGGCTGGTGGCCATGGCCATCGTACTGGCTATTGCTTATACACCGGCATTTATTAATGTAAACAAAAACGCGGGGCCAAAGGCGCCGGCATATACACCGGATAATCCCGTGCCTGTACAAACCAACAACAAGTGAAATGAAAAAGCAAACGGCCATATGGTTATTTGTGGGTATGATCTTTATTATACCGGTTTTAGCCTATGCAGGATTTACTTTGTATGAAAGGTATTTTCAAAAGTTACCGGTATATGACAGGGCTTCGGCCATGCCTGCTTTTACACTCACCGACCAGGATAACAATACTGCTACTCTTGACGACTGGAACAACAGGATTGTAGTGGTGGATTTCTTTTTTACGCATTGCCCCGGCATTTGCCCAAAAATGACCAATAGCCTGAAACGGGTGCAGGATGCATTTGCTGCCGATGACATTTTGATCAGGTCGTTTTCCGTTGATCCTGAAAGGGATGATCCGAAACAACTGCAGGCTTATGCCGGAAAGTTCGGCATTGAAACAAGCAACTGGTCATTGCTCACAGGCGATAAAAAACAGATTTACAAACTGGCCCGCAATGGCTTTATGATTGTGGCCACCGATGGCGATGGCGGCCCCAACGATTTTATTCATAGCGAAAAACTGGTGCTGGTAGATAAACAAAAAAGAATTCGCGGGTACTACGATGGCACCAGCGAACAGGAAGTAAATATGCTGATCAGGGATATAAAAAAACTAAAACATGAACAGTAAACTCATCATTTATGCAGTGGTTGCGTTATTGATAACAACACCCAATACCAAAGCCAATTCCGATAAACCGGTAGAAGAGGGCAAGGCCATTTTTACCAACCGTTGCGCCTCCTGCCATCATGTAAATAAAACGCTCACGGGTCCTGCCCTGGCGGGTGTGGATGAACGCCGTTCTATAGACTGGATTATCAATTTTGTACACTCTTCTCAAACCATGGTAAAAAGCGGCGATAAGGAGGCGGTGACCCTGTTTGAAAAATTCAACAGGATACCCATGCCCGATCATCCCGATTTAACCGATGACAATATCAAAAACATTATAGCATTTATTAAATCGGAAAGCAAGGCCGCCGCAAGCCAGAACCAGGCGCCTTTTGCCAAACCTGCTGTAAAAAAACCAAACTATCAGCCGGTATCACTTACCGATGATTTCTGGCCGCTGATGGCCATTGGCGCAGCCATTGTGCTGCTGATCATTTCCCTGCTGTTTGCAGTAAGGATCACCGATCTGAAGAAAAAACAAATCAATTTTTAAAAAACCAATCAACATGTTTGGACACTTGCAGCCAGATGAAATAGAGCAGGTACTGAAACAACAGTATATTGGCAGAATAGGATGTCATGCCGATGGTATTACCTATGTAGTCACCATCAGTTATGCATACGATGGCGCCTATATTTATGGTCATACAGCAGAAGGCATGAAAGTAAACATGATGCGCAAAAACCCGAAGGTTTGTTTCCAGGTAGATGATATGGTGAATATGGGCAACTGGAACAGCGTGGTAGTTTGGGGCGAATATGAGGAACTGGGAATCTCCAAAGAGCGTGAACATGCGCTGCGTCAACTGCTCGATCGCAGTTTACCGGCCGTCACCAGCAAAACCGTGCAACTGGGTGAACAATGGCCTTTTCCACCCAACGATGTACAAAGTATTGAAGGGATTGTTTTCCGCATCAGGGTCACCGAAAAAACAGGCCGCTATGAAAGAAATTGCGAATCGTATAGTGCATGTAGCATAGGTTGATGGCCATTGATCGGATAATAATTTTATAATTTCCGGCCTGTATACGCAACCATTATTTTTACCTTTTCATCTAGCGGTGAAATTAAACCAGCTTATACCCTGGGTATATTGTATACCTGTACCGCTAATGCTTCGAGTAAAAACTAATGATTGTTTACTATGGATTCACGCCGGGAATTTCTCAAAAAATCTTTGTTGTTATCAGGGGCCGCCGGCCTGTCAACTGTTGTACCAGCATCTATTCAGCGCGCACTGGCCATCGATCCTGCACCGGGCAGTACTTTCCTCGATGCAGAGCACATTGTGATATTGATGCAGGAAAACCGTTCCTTCGATCATTGTTTTGGCACCTTACAGGGTGTGCGTGGTTTTAACGATCCCCGTGCGCTTACACTGCCCGATAAAAAACCCGTATGGTTACAAACCAATGAACGGGGTGAAACCTATGCGCCCTTCCGCCTCGATATAAAAGACAGCAAGGTAACCTGGATGGGCGATCTGCCGCATGCGCGGCATACCCAGGTAGATGCCAACAACAATGGCAAATACGACCGGTGGCTGGTAGCCAAACGATCGCACCGGCGGCAATATGCCCACATGCCGCTTACGCTGGGCTATTATACCCGCGAAGACCTGCCTTTTTATTATGCCCTGGCCGACGCGTTCACTGTTTGCGACCAGCATTTTTGCTCGGCCATGACCAGCACCACCCCCAACCGCTCATTCTTCTGGAACGGCAAGATCACGCATGAGGTAGACGGCCGTCCCAAAGCACATATACGCAACAGCGACTATGTGTATGGAAAGTTGCCCTGGACCACATTCCCCGAATTGTTGGAACAAAACAATATTTCCTGGAAATTTTACCAGAACGAGATCAGTTGCGGCGGAGGGTTTAAGGGACAGGAAAGATCATGGCTGGCGAATTTTGGCTGTAATAACCTGGAATTTTTTGCGGCCTTCAATGTGAAGTTCACCCCCCGCTATGTACAAGGTCTGCAAAAGCAGGTAGCTACCCTGCCCGGCGAGATAGCAGCATTGCAACAAACCAGCCCCTCCTCTGAACAGGAAGTAAAAAAGATACAGGCTGCTATTGCCAAAAAACAGGAAGCCCTGAATAAAGCAAGAAAAGAACTGGAGCAGTTTAGCCAGGAGAATTTCAATACACTTACCGACAGCCAGAAGCGTTTGTTCAATCAGGCTTTTGTAACCAACAGCGGCGATCCCAATTACAGAACACTTACCACACTCTCCTATGACGATAACGGCACACAGCGCGAAGTGCAGGTGCCTGCCGGCGACCTGTTTTACCAGTTCCGTAAAGATGTGAATGAAGGCAAGCTGCCTACCGTATCGTGGCTGGCTGCGCCGCAAAATTTTTCCGACCATCCCAGCGCACCCTGGTACGGCGCCTGGTATGTTTCGGAGATTATGGACATACTCACCAACAACCCGGAAGTATGGAAGAAAACCATCTTTATTGTTACCTACGATGAGAATGATGGTTACTACGATCATGTGCCGCCTTTTTATATTCCCGATGAAAAAAGACCCGAAACCGGCAAATGCTCCAATGGCATCGATACCGAAATAGAATGGGTGCGATTGGAAAACGAACTGGCGCAGGGTATTCCCGCCAAAGAAGCACGCGAAGCGCCCATTGGCCTGGGTTTTCGTGTGCCTTTAATCATTGCATCGCCCTGGAGCCGCGGTGGCAAAGTATGTTCACAGGTATTCGATCATACGTCTACCCAACAATTTCTGGAAGTATTTTTTAAGAAGAAGCTGGGCAAAGACATACGCCAAACCAATATCAGCGAGTGGCGCAGGACCATTTGTGGTGATCTTACCGCTGCCTTTAGTCCGTACAACGGTAAAAAGCTGCAACCACTGCCTTTTGTGAAACGGGACGCCATTGTGGAGGATATCTACAATGCCCAATTCAAACCCGAGCCCAATGGCTACAAACAATTATCCGAGCAGGACATCCATCGCATTATAGAAAATCCCGCTGCCCTGGATGCATGGCTGCGGCAGGAAAAAGGTATTCGTCCATCCAATGCCCTACCTTATGAATTATATGCTGAAGCTTCCCTGAGCGCCGATAAAAAACAGGTTGAAATAAAGATGACCGCCGGCAATAAAGTATTCGGCCCGCAGGCCGCCGGCTCGCCCTTCACCGTTTATGCTCCCGGCAAATACACCGAAAACGGCGAGGCCGATATTTGCCGCAACTGGGGTTTTGCCGTAAGAGCAGGCGACACTCTCCAATACAGCTGGCCACTGGAGGCTTTTGAGAATGGCCTTTACCACCTGCGCCTGTATGGGCCCAACGGCTTTTACCGGGAATTTAAAGGTAGCGCAGACGTACCCGAACCCGAAGTGAGGGCGGAATACGAGCTGAACGCCAGAAGCGGTAAACCAACCGGTGCTATCATGCTGCACCTGGTAAACCATGTACAGCAACCCGTACAGGTTACCATCAGGGACAATGCCTATAAAAAGAAGGATATTGTAAAGCAGGTAGCCGGCGGCGCCCATGTGGCGCTGAAGCTTTCTTTAAAAGACAGCCATGGCTGGTACGATTTCAGTGTAAGGGTTCAGGGGCAGGAAGGTTTTGAAAAACGCTATGCCGGCAGGGTAGAAACAGGTAAGGAAAGTTTTAGTGATCCCTATATGGGAAGGATGATTGGATAAAACGGGGCTATTTGGTATACTCGATCACCATGATGCGGGCGCCGGCAACCGGTTTGCTGCCCGCACCCATTACTGCATACTGGCTTTTTTCCACGGTGCGGGTCCTGTTTTTTTTGCTGCAGGCGTATAAAATACCCATGCTCAGCAGCACGAACAAAACGAGTCTTTTACTAAACATCTTACACGGGATTTAAGTGAGTGATAAATTACAGGCACAAAATTACCTGCCCCATGCTTGCCATTTCTCAGTAGAAAAACCATACTTTGAAAATACGTGTTTATACGGAGTAGCAAGAACGTACTGGCAATGGTGCATATGGTTATTTTTGTGGTTCAACCCTAATCTATGGCACTAAAAATCGGCATTGCCGATGATCACCTGCTGATCATCAAAGGATTCGAAGCTATGTTGCAAACCTTTACCGATTGCGAGCTGCTGTTTACCGCGCTCAACGGCGAGGAGCTGTTCACCAAACTGGAGCAGGGTTTGCCCGATATTCTCCTGCTTGATATTCAATTGCCCGATGCCAGCGGCATTGACCTGTGCAAGTAGGTTCATACCCAATATCCTTCGATACGTATTATGGCCCTCACCAACCTGGAAGAAACGGTATATGTAAAAAAGATGATGCGTAACGGCGCCAGCGGCTACCTGTTGAAAAGCGCCGACCCACCCACCCTGCAGCAGGCCATTGCCGCACTCAGCCGCAATGAACAATATATTGATGCCCGCATTGAAAAGGCCATGCTGAACGAGGCCATCTCGGGGAAGAAAAAAGGCAACCAGGTATTACTTACCAAAAGGGAAACAGAGATTCTCACCCTCATTGCCAATGAGCTTACCAACCAGGAAATAGCCGATAAATTGTTTATCAGCCTGCGCACGGTAGAAACCCACCGGCAAAACCTGATAGAGAAATTAAATGTAAAAAATACGGCAGGCCTGGTGCGGGAAGCTTATTTGCGCAACCTGGTACAGTGATCAGCCTTGTTTTCTCCGTCAATGGCCAGTTCAAACGATACCGTGGTGCCTTCGCCCGGCCGCGACTCTATGCGGTAATCGCCTTTAAGCATATTCACCCGCGCCGGCAGGTTATGCAACCCGATGCCTTTGCGTTTCACCTTTTCGGGATCAAAGCCCAACCCGTTATCTTCAATCGTCACCATCAGCATATCTTTCGCATAACTCAGTTGCACGATGGCCTGCGTGGCCTGTGCATGTTTGATGATATTGTTTACCGCTTCCTGTATAATGCGGTATACCAGCAGTTCCAGGTCGGCGCCCAGCCGGCGTACCTCGCCCACTGTATATTGTTCTATCTCCAGGCCCGGGTGGCTGATGCGGGCGCAAAAACTTTTTACGGCATATTCCAATCCTTCCTGCAACACAATTTCAGGCGCCATATTGTGCGAAATGGTGCGCACTTCGCCGATGGCGTTTTCCACCAGCTCAATGGCTTTTTGATAGCCTTCCTTATTTGCCGCGCCCTGCATGGCATGCAACTGCATTTTGGCGGCAGAAAGAATACTGCCTATGCCATCGTGCAGTTCCCGGGCGGTACGCGAGCGTTCCTCTTCTTCACCACGAAGGCGGGCCTGCAACAGCTCGTTTAGTTTTGTTGCTTCGGCCGCTTTTCTTTTCTGTTGCTGTACATACCATCCGGCTACAATGACCAGGGTGAGCGCCAGTATGATGATGGCACCTATCAATATCCATTTGTTTTTTTGCTGCAATGCGTATTGCTGGTTGCTGATCTGCAATTGCTGTTGGGCAATGGCTTTTTCCTTTTGCGAGGTTTGGTAGCGGGTCTCCATTTCATGAATGGTGGAATTGGTGGCCAGGTTGGTCAGTGAATCGTTCACCACCATATATTTTTTCCGGAACGCCAGGGCAGCTTCCAGTTGATGGGAGGCTTCCTTGATCTCGGCGCCCAGTAAATAAGTATCGCGCAGTTCATCGCCGTACAATACCTTTTCAATCATGGGCGACAGTTTATCGAAATAGGCATTGGCTTTGGCAAGCTGCCCCAGCCCGGCGTAGCCTTTGGCAAAGCCGGCCAGGAAATGCGCTTCATAGTCGGGTGTGGTGGCGGGTGTAAGCAGTGCCTGCCCCTTGTTGAGCCATTGCAGCCCTTCGGCATGCTTGCCTATGCGCATATGAATATCGCCCAGGTTAATATAGGCCGCCAGCAGCATTTCATCATCTACATAATTGGCCATATTGATCACCAGCATGCAATGGGCAATGGCCGAATCGTACATTTCGTTCAGGGTTTCTGAAATAACCAGGTTGGTCATGCTCCAGGCCAGGCGCGTGGTATCATTCAATTTCCGGGCTGCTTCGTATCCTTTGCGGGCATAGTATAAACTCTTTTCTTTATTCTTCAATGTATAGAACAGCGAGGCCAGGTTGCTGTTGAAGCGCTGCTGTATGGTAAGGTCGTCCAGTTGTTCGGCCAGGCGCAGCGCTTTCAGCAGGCATTCTGCGGCTTCCGGTAATCGGCCTAAAGCCTGGTATTGCAGGGCGATATTGTTATAGGCATCTGCCTCCTTGCGGGTATTGCCCGCCTGTTTGGCCACAGCCAGCTGGTCATCACAAACGGCCAGCGCTTCTTTATACCGCAACTGGTTGTATAGTAGGCTGGCATACCGGCCGGTGTATACCAGGTAGCCATCGGTAAAATGGATCTTTTTGGCCAGGGCACCGGCTTTTTTATAAAGCATTTCGGCCGAATCGGTACGGTCGTTTTGGGCATGCTCCATACCCTGGCGCAGGTACAGGTTTACCAGGGCGGTATCGTTTGGGCCGGTAAAAGCTGTTGCAATAAAAGGGAAGAAAATAAATAAACATGCGGCAAGCACGCAGGTTTGAAAGTTGGCATTGGAAAGGGGCATGAGTAAGGGATGTTATGCGGCAAAAATAGAAAAAAGGGCCGATTGAAGGTGACGGGCATTGATTACAGGACTATTGCGCGTGGTATGAAATGGCGCTGTGCTGCTAAACTACTACATTAGCCCGCTTAACATGATTGGATGCATATGAACAAAGTTTTGACCGCTCTGCTGGCTTTATTGTTTACGCAAACAATAGCGGCCCAGCCCACTGCCCCACTCAATAACCAATGGAAAGCGCATTGGATAGCGCCGGCCAATGAACCCGGTACAGCGTATGGCATTTATTATTTCAGAAAGCATATAGAGCTTATCGCCAAACCGGAACGTTTCATCATTCATATATCGGCCGATAACCGCTATAAATTATATGTGAACGGCTCGCTGGTTTCCCTGGGCCCGGCACGTGGCGATACTTATTTCTGGAATTACGAAACTGTAGACCTGGCGCCCTGGCTTACCGCAGGTAAAAATATCGTGGCGGCGCTGGTATACAACGAAGCTGAAAACCGGCCGGAAGCACAGATATCCGTTCGCACGGCCTTTATGATACAAGGCAATACGCCCGCCGAGGAAATACTGAATACCAATAACAGCTGGAAATGTATTCGTGATAAAGGCTACCAGCCCATCACCGGCTTTTTTGCTGCCAGTACCGGCGAATTCGTGAATATGCACCATTCGGTAAAAGGCTGGACAGCCCGCGACTTCAACGACAGCCAATGGCCTGCTGCCGCGCAGCTGTTTGAAGTCAAAGCCAAAGGCCAGTCTGACGGATTGGGCTGGATGTTGGTGCCTTCTCCCATACCTCCTATGGAAATGACCACGCAACGTATACCGGCATTACGTAAGGTAACCGGCATAACCGCCCCTGCCGGCTTCCCGGCGTCAAAAACGCCGGTGACCATTCCGGCCTATACCACGGCTTCCTTTCTGCTCGATCAAACGGTGCTTACCAATGCCTATATCCATCTTTTTTTTAGCGGTGGCCAAGATGCCGGCATTTCCCTGCGTTATGCCGAATCAATGTACGACAACCTGAAACTATACGGCGATCGCAAAGGCAACCGCAATGATGTAGAAGGTAAAGAATTCAACGGGCGTAAAGACAGCCTGATTTCCGATGGCAGCCAGGGACAGTCGTTCATCACCCTCAATTGCCGCACCTTTCGTTATATTCTCCTGATTGTACAAACCCAAAACGAGCCGCTGGTGCTGGAAGATATCTATGGTGTATTTACCGGTTATCCGTTTACTTTCAATGCCGCTTTTCATTCTGACAATAAAGAAATAGACACCATATTGAAAATAGGCTGGCGCACTGCGCGTCTCTGTGCTATGGAAACCTATTGGGACTGTCCCTACTACGAACAACTACAGTATATTGGCGACACCCGCATACAGGCGCTCATCAGTTATTACAACAGTGGCGATGACCGGCTGGCGCGCAATGCCATCAACCTGATGGATCATTCTCGTACATCCGATGGCGTTACCCAAAGCCGCTGGCCGGTGCGCAGTACACAAATCATATCCACCTTCTCGCTTTGGTATATTGGTGTGCTGCACGATTACTGGATGTACCGGGCCGACACGAATTTTATTGCAGAAAAGCTGCCGGGCGCCCGCGATGTATTACATTTCTTCAGCAAATACCAGGCTGCCGATGGCTCCCTGAACAACCTGCCTTACTGGAACTTCATTGACTGGGTAGGCGGTACCGGCTGGAATTTTGCCATGCCGCCCAAGGGCAGCGACGGTGCCAGCGCTATTCTCGACCTGCAATTGCTCATGGCCTATCAGTGGGCAGCCGACATGGAAGGGCGCATGGGCTCTGCCGAATTTGCTGCGCGCTACCGCCAACAGGCAGCACAGTTAAAAAAAACCATACAAACCAAATACTGGAATGCCGCCCGTACACTTTATGCAGACACGAAGGAGAAGGATATGTATTCGCAACATGCCAATGCGCTGGCGGTACTGGCCGGCCTCGTTGACAAAAAGGATCTGCGGGAATTGTGCAATCACCTATTAAACGACAAAGACCTCACCCAGTGCACCATTTACTTTAAATATTATTTGCATAGGGCGCTGGTAAAAGGCGGACTGGGCAATGATTACCTGAAATGGCTGGATGTGTGGAGAGACAATATCAATATGGGTTTAAGCACCTGGGCCGAAGTGTCTGATTTACCCCACAGCCGCTCTGATTGCCATGCCTGGGGCGCCAGTCCGAACATTGAATTTTTCAGAACGGTGCTGGGTATCGACAGCGATGCACCAGGTTTTCGTTCCGTAAAAATTGAACCGCATCTGGGTACATTAACCAAAGTAAGTGGTGTTATTCCCCATCCTCACGGTCAGGTACGTGTGGCCTACGCATTGGAAAAAGGGAAGTGGAACATTGACATTGAATTACCTGCAAATTGCAACGGTACATTTATATGGAAAGGGAAAACCTACAGGCTGAAAGCCGGCAAGCATAAACTGGTGCTATAAATTGCGTGCATACCCAACGATATGTAAAAAAAGTATTCCTTTAAGTTAAAAAAGTATCACGAACTAACGGTAACACAACAGCTCAGGACGGCGCAGGATGCAATAGTATATAGCTGATATTAAATTCGGTTGATATTGTTATTGCCTTATCAATAAACATGAGTTCCCGGGCAATACGGCGTTGCGAGAACCCCTTTTGAAGATGTTGAATGATAGTGCGTACAATCTGCATCGATACAAGTTTATTGGACATCCCTTTGCATTTTTGAAGGCAGCAAAAGAATACCATGTTGAGCAATATTATACGCGTTGTAATAGGTGGCTCAATTACGCCGGAATGTCAGTCGCCCGGTCGCCCAGCTGTGTTATTTAATCCATTTTTTCGGTGGCTCACTTGGCATGGAACGGGTGGCTCTGATTGCGTGGAATCAACTGGCTCACTTTCTGTGGAATCTGTGACTCAGTTTAACGTGGAATATCCAGCAAACATTTTTGGATGGTGTGCAGGCGAATGGAAGGGCGTTGACGTCGACGGAGAAGCAGGCGATGCAGAATCCGGGGTATTGATGGATTTGAAAAGGCCGTATCTTGTTCGATACAGTCTTTTTTCTAATAAGATGGTATTGATCTTCCCGAGATTGGTTTTGCCTTTCAAAATGGATGAGGGTTTGAAATCTTTTTACATGATGGGCGAAAACCCATTCATCAAAGTCTCTATCCTCATTTGAACAGGCCTACTGCTTCTTAAAATATAACTCAGGTAGAATGATTTTTGTTTCCTGCCGCGAGCCCTCTTTTCTCCAGAAAACAATATAATTCACTTTAGACCTTTCCGGATAATAACCTCTTTTCTTCAGGGCTTCAATTTTTTCAACAAATGGCTTTGAAAATCTTGCAACGGCTTTCCCGCCATTATTTAATAGTTCAATGCCATCAATTGCAAGGGAATCACCGCTATTTAAGGTAGAAATATAATACTGTCGACCTATGAAAAAATCAAGATCAACATCCTTATGAGTCAAATGAATGGCCATTTCGCCGGGTGGTAAGGATACCTCCCTGTCTTCCATTCGTTTCAGGTGCTCAACTGAAATATTATCTAGATAATTGCCATTCAGATGAATAGTCAGGTTCTTTTTCGCTCTGGTCATTGCAACATACAACTGTCGTTTTGCATCTTCAGTCACGGGATGGAAGTTTTCAAGCATAATGAATACATTATCAAATTCTTTTCCCTTGGCTTTATGAATTGTTAAAACGAAAACGGTTTCTCCGTTCTCGTTAAAGAAATCCTCCAGTTTTGACTCCCGAATAAACACTTCCAGATCAGATTTGTATTTCTTTTTTGGATTAGTTGCCTCAAAATCCCTGATAATATTGTTGCATATCTCCAACTTGTTACATGTTTGAAACTTCCTTCGAAGTTGCTGAACGGCATTGTTCCAAATATCGTCATTGATCACAAAAACATCGTCAGACAAACTTAGTTGATCCGTATCCCTACGGGAAGTTGAACAACGTGTAACCGTGTAACTGTTAATTTTGCCTCAGGCGTTATTATTTCCTGTTGTTGCTTGTGTCCGGGTCTTTTTCCAATTGTGAGGCAACAAGTCCTTGATTTTATGTATGTGCATTCCCTGTATATTGTGACTGAGCACATCTTTAAGCCATTCGTAAGGATTCACATCATTGAGTTTACAGGTTACTAACAATGAATATAATTTACCGGCTCTTTTAGCTGCTTCATGGGAACCGCAGAATAGGTAATTCTTTCTGCCGATGGCCACCGTTCTCATACATCGTTCGATCACCTTGTTATCTATATGTAAGTTACCCGTAGTTGCGTAGAGGCGCAGCCCTTCCCATCTTTTAATACTATATCTTTCGGCTTTGGGACTCAATTTCGGTATCAATAAATACGATGGGATTCATGATGAAATGGGGATGGGTTGTAACAAATGTTCAGCCCTGCGGTAAATTAACTTTTATTATTAGATGAGAATGTGGGCTACAATTAATTACTCACCAAACTAATTGATCAGGTTAAATCTGTACAACACAGCATTTACAATTATTTACCTGGGGTTACTTGCAGATTCATCAACCGTTTCTTATAATCTAAATTTGTTTCCCTGCTAAGTGGCGCAATATCTTACTTGGAACAACCTTGCAGGTTCAAGGCAATTCATCACATAATAAAGAATAGATATTAGCCCACAATACATTGAGGCGGCAATTAATATTTCAACTCAATAATATTAGATGAATCCAAAACCTTATTTAGCCACAAACAAATCTCATGGTTAGGCGAAAGCTACAAAAAATCGAAGTTTATATCAAACTGTATTTGAATATTTTTGAGGTTAATAGCTAATCTCGCATAGAATTTCTTTTCACAAACCGCCATTGATTCTTCCTGATCGGTTATCAATGAAAAATTGTATTCCGGTCGCAACGAAGGTCATTACCAGAACAGTCACTGCCCAAAGGTATTTCCCAGGCCAGGCGGTTGGCTTGACGGACAATAATACATTAAATGAAAAAAAATTATAAATTGATGATTCGCAATATTCCGTTGTTTATTGCGGCAATTTCTCCTTCTCATAAAATTCCACTATAAACCCCGGACGATACCCCTCTGGAAAGTGATCGCTATCCCGATAATAGGCATAATCCTCCGAAACACGTCCGCTCATCTGGTAATTCCCTCTGTTGTACCTGCGTTTCAGGTTATTAATTACCTGCATGGCATGTACACCAAAAAGTTTTTCTCGTTGCGCATCAATTTTAGATGTATAATTTGCCTTTTTGAGTTTCACCGTAAACTTCAATGCGCGATTGCGGTAAGTATATACGCCGTTTTTCAAGCGCAGTTCGCCGTTATCGCTGGCCGCCAGCAAACCTTCGATGACGCCTTCAATTCTTCGCAAGGTGTCGAGGTGGCCGTACTTGATGCCACTCAGTTCGACGATGACAGGTGTTTTACGGTCGTCGTAGTAGGCTGACCATAGTGCTGTTTTACCTACATAAATAATTTGTGGAGGGGACGTTGGTGTTAGCAGGGTATTGATCAGGAAAGCAAATAAATATATATTCATCATTTAAAGCTTTTAGGGGCTTTCGAAAGCATGAATTTGTTCACACTTATAAAATAAAAATCATTGTTGAATTTAGAATTTCCAGATAAAATTTAACGAAACTGAAACAATACAGGAGGAATAAATACATTAAAAGTGGTGCAAAAGCGTACCCTTTGCACCACTTCTTTTTACTCGTATCATTTTTGACTATGAGCTGGTAGTGTTCAGCGAATAACTATTCAAAAACGGATAATCCGTATACCCATGCTTCCCACCACCAAACATTGTTCCTCTGTCTGGTTGGTTAAGCGCTGCATCAAGCTCAAAACGTTTTGGCAAATCGGGATTGGCCAAGAATGTAGCACCAAAAGCAATGAGTTTGGCAATGCCTTTGTTCAATTCGGTTTCGGCTGTTTCTTTGTTGTATGCTGTTCCTGCTACCAATGTTTGTTTGACCAATTTGCCAAACAATTCAATTTCATCATCTTTCGGGTAATGTGGCAATAATGCAAACATCCGGTTGCGTCTCATCAATTCCACAAAAGCAAAATCTAATTTGTTCAATTCCCGTATTAAGTATGTGTATGTAGCAACCGGGTCTGTGTGTACAATTCCTGCGTATGGGTTCAAAGGCGAAATTTTGATGCCTACCTTATCGCCACCAACGGCATGTATCAACTCCTGCATTACCTCCAATACGAAACGGCTCATATTTTCAATGCTACCGCCGTATTCGTCTGTACGTTGGTTGGCATTCTCGGCCAAAAACTGATGTGGCAAATACCCGTTTGCACCATGTAATTGAACACCGTCAAAACCCGCTTCTATAGCATTTCTAGCGGCTTGTCCGTAGTCTTTGATGATTTGTTTGATTTCCGCAATAGTCAATTCTTGTGGCGTTTCATAATCCTTCATCCCCTCCAATGTGAAATGTTGCATACCATTAATTGCAATCGCTGACGGTGCAACAGGCAATGCACCATTTTTGACGGCTGAATGACCTACACGTCCGGTATGCCAAAGCTGTGCAAAAATTACTCCGCCTTTGTGGTGAACGGATTTTGTGACTTTTTTCCACGCTTCAATTTGTTCATGCGTGTACAATCCGGGCGTTAAAGGACTGCCTATCCCCTGTTCGGAAATATTTATGCCCTCGGTGATTATAAGCCCTGCACTGGCTCTTTGTGTGTAATAGAGTGTAGTTAAATCGCCTACTACTCCGTTGATATCGGCGCGACTTCTTGTCATTGCAGCCATTACCATTTTGTTTTGAAGCGTATAGCTTCTCAATTGCGTTGGTTCTAACAATTTCATTTTACTTTATTTTCCGTTAACAAAATTTTACTGCTTTTATATTGGGTGGTGCTCATTATCTGTTGGGTACTTCTTATTGCACTACTTTTTTTGATTTCCATTTGCAAAGTAACAGCTAATACTGTACTTTCGTAAGTAGTTACACATATGTACAGTAGTAACATAAAGTAAAGTGATTCGTAAAATCAATAGGTTATGGGAAGAAAAAAAAATGTGAAAGTTGAATTTAAATGCACATTGAAAGATGTTTTGGATATAGTTAGCGGGAAATGGTCTATTCCTGTTATCTATCAGCTTTTCGATGGAAAGAAACGCTTCCGTGATTTAGAAAGAACTATTCCTAATATTAATACTCGTATGTTAGTAAAAGTATTGAAGAGCCTGGAAGAACAGCGAATAGTCATTCGAAAAGCATATGCGACCGTTCCACCAACGGTAGAATATTCCTTAACTCCAAAAGGTATGGCTTTGAAACCGATTATTTTGGATTTGTACAAGTGGGGGCAGGAATATGTGGATAAGTAAAAAAAGGACTGTATCAATAACCGTATAAGTTTCAAAATCGGATTTCATATCAGTACCTACACCTTGGTGGTCGGGTTTCACCAAAAAACAAAAAACCCGCATAAAATCAATATTCTATGCGGATTTGACTCTTAATTTCTGACCGCCTACGCCAAGGCTTCGGCGGTCGCGGTAGTCCCGACAGGAATCGAACCTGTATCAAAAGTTTAGGAAACTTCTATTCTATCCATTGAACTACGGGACCAAAATCGCAAAAGACGAATACCCTCCGCCTTCCACGCCGCAAAAATAATAGTTTCCCGGCACCTTTCACAATCAATATCAATCCTTTTTGCCCCCAATTCCCTACCTTCAAAATAAAAAATCACACCAAAAATGAAACAGATCGCCTGCCTGTCCTTGCTTTTGGCTGCCTTCACCTCCTCCCTGTATGCCCAACAACCTAAAAAACGCACGGTTCTTAACCATATCGCCCTGTATGTTACCGACCTCAAAACCAGCACCGAATTCTACCAAAATATCATCGGACTCGATACCATTCCCGAACCCTTCCACGATGGTCGCCATACCTGGTTCAGCATAGGTGCACAGGGACACCTGCATATTATTTCGGGCGCCAAAACCAAATCTGCCCGGGAGAAAAATACACACCTTTGTTTCAGCGTGCCCTCGGTGGAGGAATTTACTGCCATACTGAAAAAGAATAATATCAGTTACGAGAACTGGGCAGGGGAGAAGAATACCATCACCAACCGGGTAGATGGGGCGAAGCAAATCTATTTCACAGATCCGGACGGGTACTGGATAGAGATCAATGACGATAAATATTGACCACCCCCCATGCCAAAATGTACAAAAACTGCCGGCTAATACTTCACTATATTACATGAGCATAGGTTGAGCGATGGTTCACTATACCTTAAAAATCGCAGAATCATCCCAAAAACATCCAGTTAACGGCTCCCGCCGCCAATAAACCTCCCGCCACCTGCCCAAAACACGTTATCTTTGCAATCCCTAAAATTGCAAGGTTTATGAAGTTTTATACGTGGATCATACGCTACCGCCTTCCGTTGGGAATCGTGCTGATCGTCCTGGGTGTGGTAGCCAATATCTACAGCGGTTTCTGGCCGGCTTTCCCC